>Ga0126342_10002145_pt1 | contig 30042 bp, 21 predicted proteins | sample Cyp1metagenome_FD_92528 | JGI IMG/M metagenome (GOLD analysis project Ga0126342, IMG submission 92528) | Coral microbial communities from Lord Howe Island, Old Settlement Bay, Australia - Cyphastrea 1 metagenome | ecosystem: Host-associated > Invertebrates > Cnidaria > Coral ...
CCATCATGCCAACTCGGTAATCCATATTTGCCACCAAATGCAGTCCAGAGTTGACATAGTTTGGTATGCCATCGAGGAAGGTCAAGTTGTTGCCTTTTGATGTAGAAAGACTTTTTTGCCTCAAGCTTCGCGGCAGTGTCTACAATCTCGTTGAAAAGCTCACCTATCCTTCAGCTTCTGCTCTGCAGGGGAGAGGACTGCCGTTGTGCCCGAGGTGGCATTGGCACCTGGTGGCATTGGCACCTGGTGGCAGCGGCATACTCATCCATAGTGGGGGATTTCCTTCTGGGCCACCAAGCGGAGGTGGAGGTGGCGGTGCCAGAGCCTGTTGCGACTGCTGAGCACCATCTTTGTTCTTCCCCTTTCCTTTTCCTTTGCCACGTCCCCGATTGTTCTTGGGCTGCTGCTTTCTCGGGCTCTGTCTTGGACTTTTCCCTCCATGTGCATCTCCCCAAGGTGCTCGATCTGGTTCCGTCCAGTAGGCACGTCTGGACGTTGATCTGGCGTTGGTCTTGTTCTTCTTCTGCGGGTTGACGAAGCAATCTTCCCATGCCGAGCCGCAGAGATCGCAGAACCACGCATTCTTTGCCCGGACTTTCTTGCAGTTTCCACACATCCATCCTGCATTGTCCTGCTGTTGGGACGCCATCTCTACACGAATACGGCGTAGCAAAAGAGGATCTCTGCTGTGATGCGATGAAAGCACTGTTGCAAGCGAGTTCAGCTGATCGACGGTCAGGATGCGCAACCCAATGCGATGAAGGTGCCACCTGAAACGTGCCAGAGCTCTCTTTCTCCTTGCAGACCTGTGCTTCGAAGGGGTAATCTTGACAATCACAATGAGAGCAAGAAAAGGAGTCCAGTGAGATCACACTCTTGGCACCCACGAAGTTATTGATGAGGAAGACGATCCAACACCAAGACATACACAAGCACAAAGGTCGCCACCCAGTGATGAAGAACCAGTCACCACCCAATCTCGTTGAGGTAGGACAAAACCGAGGAGGGCAAAGAAGAGAAGCAATGGCGATACTCACTTGCCCAGAGTGAGCAGAGCGCAAGAAAGGCCGCTGCTTGCAAACACCAGCAGCAATGGCCCGCGGCAAAACTTGAACGTGCCGCTAAGGTCACGGGTTTCCTTAAGCCCAAACCTTTTTTTTTAAGCACCCCACATTGTTATTTTTCTGGGTTGACTTGCTTCGGAAAAAGGAAGCGTCCCAGTAGATCCCGAAAGCTTGTTGCAGTCTGCGTCGTCCACCTTCTTCTCACGGGTTTTGCCCCCCTCACCGTCGTCCACCTTCTTCTCACGGGCTTTGTCCCCGTCACTTCCACCTTGGCCTGGAACTTCCGGCTGAAGTTGGGGAGCTTGCTTGTTCGCAACGCAATGGGTCTCCCACCACACCTCGATGTCACATTGATACCCTGCAAAAAATGACAAATTCTTTGCTGGTGAACGTAGATATTCCCATACAAAAAGACTAAAGGATTCAAGTACCCATGTAAGATTGACCTAGTATATGTATATATATATCTCTATCTATCTGGGTAAATTATAATTTAATATTTCACTAACCTGAATTAAGGCCATTTCGGGATGATTTCCCTTACTAACCATGATTTCCAGTGAGGTCGCAGTGAGGTCGTTATAATTTACCCAGAGAGAGAGATATATATATATACCCACTTAGAATGGGTCACTATTCAATGACTCTATGGTCCATCTAACATACAGCCAGATATGACGAGACTTCACGAAATCAGCTTGGCTCAGCGCGCTTGGCACAGCTGGATGTGGAACCTCCCAGTCAGTATTAATCTTAAAGGTCTTGATCCATCCCCATGTTAATGAACATTATATGAACATTCAAACCTCAAACATTGGCTGATTGCTAAGCTTAGATACCCCTTAAACTCAGTAAACTCCCATCAAACTGTCCCGGGCGGCTTTACCCCATAATGTTCCACTTATTTAGTTACTGTATATCAGTTATATAAGTAGAAAATTGTAATATGCTAGAATTCTTGGGGTTATATCGCACCTTGTGGACATCACCTTTTTGTTTACCCTATGGACATCACCAATAGAAGTAGCGCCACGGTTGATTTCGCACCTCCAGATGTGCCAGACTTCGTAGGGATGAGATGGATCCCAGGGTCGAAAAACTCGAGACAAAGAGTGGTGCATCACTACAACAGAACCTGAGCAAAAGCCACGACTTTCACATAACAAGTCCCAAGTACCATGATGGTGTTGGTTGAAAAAAAAACTGGTTGCTGATTCTGGCTGCGCTGGATGCACTGTAAACCAAAACACAGTTTTGCTGAGTAGGGGTCGTACTAGTAAAATCTAGTAAATGGCTTTGTCTGAAAATTAAGAGGGAGACACACACACAGAAAAAAATGGTTGATCATCGTTTTTCATGTTTATATAACCATTTGGAGGTTTCCTAAAATGGGGGTACCCCTAGTTATCATCCATTTATAGATAGCATTTCCATGAAATAAACCATCCAGTTATTCGGGTACCTCCATTTATGGAAACCCCATTTGGTGGTATATATCATTTAACTCATACAGCAAAGGGTTACAATACCCATCCAGTTGCTTTCCGCAGAGGTGGGAGACACAGTCTGTCCCAGTGTGTCGTCATAAAGATCGCATAGGTCTTGAGGTGTCCAAGACATCCTTTTACCCTCTGGGAAACGTTTACATAAGTAACTATGGAAAATCACGATTTTCAATGGGTAAATCCACTAGTTCTTTGGCCATTTTCAATAGCAAACTGTTAAATTACCAGAGGGTAAATCCACTATAAATGGCCATTTTCAATGGGTAAATCCACCAACCAGAATATCTTTTACCACCCTAAAAGTGTGAGGTTTATCACCCCAGACTGGAGGACTGTGGCCAATGTGAAGTTGATCTTGGAAGTTTCATGCCATCTGACGGCCATCAATCCAACAGGGCAACGGACAATGACCAATTTGTAGATGTTTTACCTATAGATATATATAGATATATCTAAAAACTAGGCAATTCCCATTGCTATGTGGGATGTGGCAAACCCACGAACTATCCCCAAGTCATCACCATCTTGATTCGATGCGTGCTATGTTTACTATCCCCAAATGATAGTTGTTTGGGACAAGCGAACTGAATGATTGATCTTTGTCTAACCAAAGTGACCAGATCATTTTAGCCAAAAAAAGCGGAAACCGATGGAAACGTGACAATTTCGCTCATGTGGGGCCAGGCCCCATAGATAAGTTGCTTGAACTAACAGGTCTACGGGAGGCCCTAACCTTGCAGCAAGATATGGGGCCGGCAAAAGAATGATTTCTTAGCTGGTGAACGTAGATAATCCCATACCAAAAGACTAAAGGATGCGTTTCTACCCCATCTAAGATTGACCTATAATATATTTTTTATACTGGTTGGTGCTTTTAACCATCTTTAAAAATATGACAGTCAATGGGAAGTATTATCCCATATATTATGGGAAATAAAATTCATGTTCCAAACCATCAACCAGATATCGTCGTTTTTCGTAAAATACGCATCTCAAGAGACGTCCGTCTGTTTTGGGCCCATTGGGCCCGGACCCCTGCAACGGAAAGGACACGTCCGAGTGAATCATCCCCGAAACCACCAGTGGAGGGCCGGACCTGTCGTCATCAAAAAATGGTGCGAAAAATTGAAGATCATCATCTTCAAGATGATGAGAGATATTGAAAATGATCGTTTTTTTTTGATTCCTAAACCTAGGATCTTCAAATTTTATTGTAGAGAATCCTTTCTGGTTGGTGGTTTTAACCATATTGAAAAATATTAATCAGATTGGATCATCATCCCAGCTATTGGGGAAAATAAAATTCATGTTCCAAACCACCAACCAGATTTCAAAGTGTTCAACATTCCACTTGGGTTAAAGCATGATGCACAGGAAGAATCACAAAACGCCCACAGGGCCCCAGAAATGGCAGGTCCAAATGGCAGGACAAAGCATGCTTGGTGGCTCATCCCACGAATCGTAAGCGGGTTATAACCCCAGTTAGTAAGTGGATTAATCGTACTTATCCCATGTAAATCACTGGAGTTATAAGCCACTTACGATTCGTGGGTAGTTCGCCACCAAGTAGCGATTTCCTCCAGATTGGTTTCTTCCCAATATATGGAAAAATAAAAAATGTTCCAAACCACCAACCAGAGGGTATCTTCACCAATACTCGAATAACCAGCATATTCACATGTAAGATCATGGGAACACAACGTCCAACCGATCAGAGTGTGGATTGAACAAGAGATAGCAAAAGGTCATACAAGTGGCCAGTCTGCTAGCGAACTCCCCGGTTTTGGCTTCAAATATGGTTGTGTGTGACAATAATGAGATATATTGATATATCCCCAAGTGGCAATTCAAATAGTACAATGATTAATCATGATAAACCATGGAATTTTTAGGGTTTCTCCTAAATTTGCAGACCAACCCGTATGCTGGAATACTCTAAAAGCAATGCCTTCCCATGTCACAGCTCCAATAGCGCCTTGCCATGCCGGCAGCGAAGAAAGCAAAGCCCAAGCGACCTCGGACTGGACATCATGGTGGTTTCAACCCCTCTGAAAAATATGAAAGTCAGTTGGGATGATTATTCCCAATATATTATGGAAAATAAAAAATGTTCCAAACCACCAACCAGGACATATATTCCCATATATTCCCAGCATTTTGGTCATCAAATGTCATCACATATCACATGCTTTTGCACATCAGTTACTCTTATGGATGGTAGCAACTGTACATGTGATGGATACTGATTTATCATGGTAAGCACAAACATATATAATAGGTAAGCATTTTTCTGTGGGTATAGTTTTGAACACCGCCCAGTACCCCCATGTGGTAAAATTGGGCAACTGGGTCAATTGAATTCTGTGTTGCCCGCATTCCATCTACATACAACGAAGAAACGATGCGCAGATCACCGACAAATCACATAACTTACAGATATCGGATACCCTCTGGTAAACGTTTACAGTTTCCTATGGAACATCACCATGCGATTAATGGGTAAATCAACGATTTCCATGGCCATTTTCAATAGCTATCTTTTAAAAAATCAATGGGTAGACCTCAGGCGGAAAAAACATCGCCTTTGAGGATCTTCCGATGGCAACCCAGAAATGGGTGAAAATGCCGGGGCAAGGTGCGCGGCTGGGGGCACCACTGATGAATCGTTTTTCCAAAAACTTCCCGTTGAATCATCATAAATCATAACAGAGATAAATCAACAACAGAGATATAAACCATCAACAGAGATATTTTTACCATCAGAATCAGCGATTTTAATCCCATTAAATCACTATTTTTCTTGGTGAAATCCCAATTGTTGCTTCGAAAAAACAACATTCTCCAAGCAACAGCAGTCATGCGATGACAAAGAGAACTCCAGCTGGGCGAAATCGGAGACCTCGGGCCGCAGGGGGTGCAGTTACATGTGTTTTTGGGGCTTATAGTGCTAGGGTTTATTACTACATATATATATAAATATATCTATAGACTATACTATATATATAAAAATATACACTATAATATATATATATATATATCCATTAACAACCCCAACTGCAGCTAAATATACCTAATTGACTTCTCTTGATTTTTTTCTATCATGATACGCAAGACACTTTCGCTGGATCTTGAGTTCGACAGCAGGCTTGCTCACACCGGAGTTCCCAAGTTCCCTTTGCAAAACTACCATCCTCCTGGTGAAAAAAGGGAATATTCCACAAACCTGTATTCTTGGGCCATTTGGGAATGATTTCCCTGAAATAAACCATGATTCCAGGCTTCCATCAGTCGAACAGGCGAACCGGTGTTCCCATGAAGTCGACCCATCCCATGGAAAGCTTCACTTGGAAAATGGCCATAGGAAGTTCGTTGATTTAAACTATTTACCCAGCTACAAAATGGTGATTTTCTATAGTTATGTTAATTTAATTTAATACCCTCTGGTAGGTAAATTAACATAGACCCTGAAAATAGCCTAGTTTCCAGCCCGATGACTGCCAGGGTCTATGTTAATTTAACAAAGGGCAAACCTATTTAAGATCCCGGAAAAATGAACATCTGCATATGTCTGTGGCTAAAACTAACCAGCAAACATTCACGCACAGAGCCTGCTGATTTCCGTAGATGGTTTTGTGTGACAATAGCGTACCTCTAACTCCACTTCTTCATCATCATCTTTCCTACTCAATTCGCAAAAACATAAGTTACATACCATTTTCAAACCCACCCATTTTGGCCGATATGTTGATAATAACTAACCATTCTAATCACCATTTTCATCATGAAATATGAAAACCAGTAATATAATCACCATGTATTTCCCAATCCCTGCAATGTGGGGCCCCATAGATATAAGTTGCTTCATAACCCTGTCTAACTACTTTGTTACAACTACCATAAACCCGACAATTCTTGTAGTTATGTTCACCAACTTAGCTATCTAACGGGGGCCCCACATCGCATAGATTCATGATTAGGGAGTTTCCTAAAATAACCCTGTCTAACTAGTTCGTTACAACTACCATAAACCCGACAATTCTTGTAGTTATGTTCACCAACTTAGCTATCTAACGGGGGCCCCACATCGCATAGATTCATGATTAGGGAGTTTCCTAAAATAACCCTGTCTAAATAGTTCGTTACAACTACCATAAACCCGACAATTAGTGTAGTTATGTTCACCAACCTAGCTATCTAACGGGGGCCCCACATTGCATAGATCCATGATTAGGGAGTTTCCTAAAATAGGGTTACCGAAAGTGACGATGGGTTTCAATATGTTTCAATAATCTCAGTAAATAGCCAAGATGTATTTCCCAAATCACAAGTATAATTTGTATAATCACCATCCGAATACTTAAACCGAATGTTTATGTATATAAAATCTCATCCACGTCTTCTGATATAAAACGCAGCCCCATTCCATTGTAACAATTATGTGGAAATCACTACTAAACCCAATATGTATATCTAAATGATCATCAGTAGATCAAATGATTTTCAAATACTAATCCCAATATGTACATGTATATATATATATATACATACATAAAATCCCATCCCCGTTTCATCTTAAACACAACCCCAGTCCATGATCCCAATGATGTGGAAATCACTACTAAACCCAGTATGTATATATAAATAATCACCATGTGGAATAGGTAAACAAACTACAAATGGTCATTATCAATAGCTATGTTAAATTACCCGAGGGTATATATATATATCTAATTGGTGGTTTCAACCTCTCTGAAAAATATGAAAGTCAGTTGTGGTTATTATTCCCAATATATGGAAAGTCATAAAAATCATTTTCCAAACCACCAACCAGATATATCCTCTGGTAATTTAACAGTTTGCTATTGAAAATTGCCCAGTCGAAATAATTGATTTTCCCATGATATATTCCCGTTGATTATTGGTAGATTAAATATTCCCATTATATAATCCTTACTGATGTCACTGTCCTTAGCATCGCACCAGCAACACCGCTCCGAGTTGTGTCATCGCCTTTTTGCCGGGCCCAGCTGTGGTTTCGTATCGCTATCAATCCATTATATACCCAAAGTATGTTCAGAATATATCATTGATATGCTATATCAATCATATATATATATGTATTGAAATCCATTAGTAGTATATATATATATAATATGCAAATTATACATATATTATTTTCCTTATAGCGATATTGGACAAAATATATTGGGCGACTCATCCCACGTACATTTTTCAGTGGCTTAGTTCAGCCCAGTTTTTCAGGCGAAGTATGGCTGGTGACCGTTGATACCTGGGGTGAACTAACCAACTTACTTGGATGAAACACGAAGTACTAATGGATTGATATGGATTTGTGACCATCCCCTAATCTGGGTATATAAATATATATATATACTCTCTGGCAAACTAACATAACTATGGAAAATCACATTTTTTATTGGGTAAACCAACTATAAATGACCATTTTCAGTAGCTATGTTTGTTTACCAGAGGGTGTATATATATGGGGGTTTCATAAATGGTGGATCCCCAACATGGATGGTTTATTTCATGGAAAATCCAATCTATAAATGGATGATTTAGGGGTACCCTGGTACCCCCATTTCAGGAAACCTCCATATATAATATACATAATCCAACTTTTGCCTATGGGACATCAAAAAGAACTTTAGCTATGGAAAATCATACCCTATGATTAGCCGTAGCTTCAAAGAGTTGGAGATGAGGATACTAAGGGCTATAACCAAGTATACAATGTGAGGCCCCCCAGTGATGTTAGTTGGTCTAGATTCGCCCCAGTAACTATAGTTATAAGTACCATAAACCATAGTGAAATTGGAGTTATTTGCACCAACTTAGCTATCGAACGGGGGCCTCACATTGTAGTTTTTTAAATGTTATATATGCAACATCTCACTAAACCATAGTTTTGTAAATGGAATATCACTCTAAGCTCTCATATACGGAATATCACCCTAACTTGTAGCGATGGCATTTCCCTTATGAGTTCTATATTTCACCCCAAGCAAAGGATCTAGATTGTGAGAGGGCATCCGAAAAGTATGGCAAATGGTTGTTGAATGTTGATACATATTTTCATATATGTTCCAATTGATTCTGGATAAATGATCATTCACAAATTTGAAAACTTCAGCCATATGGGGATAGCTACCCCAATCTTAACCATATTGGCTGTAATTTCCTCTGTTTGAACTATTCCTGGACAATCCAATTTTCTATATGGACTTCCCTGACGAGGAGAAAACACCAACTTTGAAACAACCCACAATCTAACCCAGAGGTTTCAGATTCCAAGGCTATTCGCCTGCACCAGCACCAAGACCTCCAACTGTCCAAAACCTCAGAGCGGAGTGCCAGGATGCTGTTTGTTTGGTTGATTTCCTTGCTGCGATACTCGAGTTGGATGTTTTTCTCCAGAAAACTCGGATACGCAAGTCACCAAACATATCCGAAAAAGTGGATTTGTACCAGAAAGATCTGGAGATTCAACCTTGTAGGAGGAAAACATATGGCAATATTGCGGTGGTATCCGGGCGTTTTCCCTTGAGGGCTCCTTGAAGGCTGATAATATCCCAATATGTCCAAACCCATAGTGTCACCCAAAAGGAAGGTTCGGATCCCCGGATCTCAATGCCATTGCAATGACCTTGAAAACAAATCTGATAAACATTCGGGTATGGACTCTAACTATGTACAACAGTCTAACATAACAATGTCATACAACACATAGGCCATTCCCAAGCCAGTCGAACGCTCAAAGCAACATCTGATCCAACGATTCCGACTGGGAATCGTCTGAAAATTTAAAGGAAAAACCCGAGATGTTCACCTTACTGCTGCTTAGTAGGGAATGGGGAATGATCTTTAATAACCATGGAAAACAGACATAACTATGGAAACAACACAACTATAGAAAATCACCATGTTTAATGGGTAAATCCACTATAAATGGCCATTTTCAATAGCTATGTTAAATTACCAGAGGGTAATAACTATGAAAAATCATCCCATTCTTTCATTCCCTACGTTTAGCAGCAGTAAGTCATTGGATAATCGCCTGTTTACCATCAAAAAATGACGACGTTTTGGGATGCCCCAGACACCTTAAAGGGGAGCTATCAAGAAGCAAACTGAGGGGGCGCAAGTCATTCCTTTGCCACCTAAAATGCAAATGTACGCAATGCCGCATGCATTAGTAAGAGGTTAAAGCTACCAAAACACAAGTTTACCCACTTGTTTAGTTGGCTATAAAACATTTCAATAGCCGCAAAAAAAATGTAATTCATCACAATGTGAGACACAATTTTTACTAAATTGTGTTTTTTTTGTATTGCTCTAAAATGTAAATATGAGCACCTCTTCTACAGCACCGTTTTGGGGCCGGCAACCCAGCGCCAAAGGTGTCGATCCGAATCAGCCAGGGCCTGGATGGCGAAGACCGAGTTCGTTAAGATCTTCGGGCTATGAATGGAATTTATGGATTTAATCTGATTTAATTTGACTTAAGATGATTTCATGGGTAATTACACTCCTGGCACTTGAGTAAAACTATGGAAAACCACACACACAAATTTGACACGTATTCATCTAGAAACAGGCCGTTTTCCCTAGCCCTAGCGATGTCAGACTGTCACGATGTTACCAAAATGTAAGCTGGTCACATTATGGTAAATCAACGCGGTAAACCCCCTAAAATATATGGATTTCCCAGGTATTATGGATGAACATTGACCATGGTTTGAATGAAGAGCACCTCGAGATGGAAAAAAACTTCATGTTTCATGCTACAGAGCCAAAAAATCCCGTATATAACAAAAACGCCAAAAACAACCCATTGATAAATTGTATTATTCGTGGTCTTTGGACGTATTATCCTTCCTGGTGTAAGATTCAATCCGTCCCAAATGGGGGTATTTGATATTGTACAATAATCGCTACAATCTATACATCCGGTAATATGTTTGTATTACTATATCCATGTCACAAATGTGGAATTATCTAGCTAGCGCACCTCTTTAATTTCTTAAACAACAGTTTTGATGGTTAATTAAACCCATTTTTGATTGTCAAACCAACATTTCTGGTGGGTAAACCTGAGCTGTTGAGTATTCAAGCAACATATTGATGGTTAAAATCCAGTTCTATTTTTTTTAAGCATCACGTTTGATGGCTTAAACACCCGTTTTGGTTGATTGGTCACCGTGTTTGATGCGTTTAAATAAAATTGTTTTCCCCGAGTGATCCACACAAACTGACATTCTATTGGACATATATTGCGAAATTATATCTGGCATACATTCTCACATTCAATCTGGCATCCTATTTGGCATATATTTTTTCCTCAGATAGCCGGAAGCTATGTGGGTTCTTACTTCTCACAGGTCAGCTCTCATATCGTGTAAAATTTTCCTCGCGCCAGCTGCACGGCCCAAAGGGTGGGCAGCACACATGTTTCTAAAGGTCATGACACGTTGCAAGATCTGGTTTCCACCGTCCCGGACGATCCTCTTGTTGCTCGAAAATTCCCTGCAAAGCTTTCCTGAGAATGGATGGTCTTTGCCACGCGCTCCATCCAACCGAAGAAGTCAATCACGAAATTATTGCAGGGCTGTCTCTGCTGATCACGGTCACTGGTCACTGGAGTTGGTTGCTACGTCGCATGGACTCTCTTGGAACCCATCCTTGCGGTCGGCTGCCAAGCGACACCTGTCCATAGACTTGGTGAACCAATGTAATAGGTCAGTGCCGTGACACCATCTCCAGTCACTGCCTTGTCATTTCCGCAGCACCCTTCTTCTTTCTGTCGTCTGCACTAAGATCCTTCATAGCTGCAGCGATCGCAGATAGCTGCAGCGATCGCAGAGTGTTCCTGACATTCCATCTGGCATTCTATTTTGCAAATATTCTGGCATTCTATTTGGCAAATATTCTGACAGTCCATCTGGCATTCTATTTGGCATATCTGACTCTCCATCTGGCATTCTGCTCGGCATGTATTCTGACACTCCATCTGGCATTCTATTTTGCAAATATTCTGGCATTCTATTTGGCATTCTATTCGGCATGTATTCTCACATTCCATCTGGCATTCTACTCGGCATATATTCTAACATTCCATCTGGCATTCTATTTGGCATATATTCTGGCATATATTCTGACACTCCATCTGGCATTCTACTCGGCAAATATTCTGACACTCCATCTGGCATTCTTTTGGCATATATTCTGGCATTCTACCTGGCATTCTATTTGGAATGCCAGAATAAATTCTGACATTCCATCTGGCATTCTACTCGGCATGTATTCTGACATTCCATCTGGCATTCTATTTGGCATATATATATATATTCTGACACTCCATCTGGCATTCTACTCGGCATGTATTCTGACATTTCATCTGGCGTTCGATTCGGCATATATTCTGGCATTCCATCTGGAATTCTACTCGGCATATATTCTTACATTTCATCTGGCAAATTTTCTGGCATTCCACCTGGCATTCTATTTGGCAAATATACTGACATTCCACCTGGCACTCTATTTGGCATATATTCTGGCATTCCATCTGGAATTCTACTCGGCATACATTCTTACATTTCATCTGGCAAATTTTCTGGCATTCCATCTGGCATTCTATTGGGCATATATTCTTACATTCCATCTGGCGTTCTATTTGGCATATATTCTGGCATTCCACCTGGCATTCTATTCGGCATGTATTCTGACATTCTATCTGGCATAAATTCTGACATTCCATCTGGCATTCTACTCGGCATGTATTCTGACATTCCATCTGGCATTCTATGTGGCATATATTCTGGCATTCCCTCTGGCATTCTATTTGGCATATATTCTGACATTCCATCTGGCATTCTATTCGGCATGTATTCTGACACTCCATCTGGCATTCTATTCGGTAAATATTCTGACACTCCATCTGGCATTCTATTTGGCATATCTGGCACTCCATCTGGCATTCTACGCGGCATGTATTCTGACACTCCATCTGGCATTCTACTCGGCATGTATTCTGACATTCCACCTGGCATTCTATTCGGCATGTATTCTCACATTCCATCTGGCATTCTACTCGGCATATATTCTAACATTCCATCTGGCATTCTATTTGGCATATATTCTGACACTCCATCTGGCATTTTACTCGGCACATATTGTGACATTCCATCTGGCATTCTATTTGGCATATATATATACATACTCTGGCATTCCACCTGGCACTCTATTTGGCATATATTCTGGCATTCCATCTCTTATTCTATTTGGCATATATTCTGACACTCCATCTGGCATTCTATTTGGGAAATATTCTGACACTCCATCTGGCATTCTGCTCGGCATGTATTCTGACATTCCATTCTATTCGGTATATATTCTGGCATTCCATCTGGAATTCTATTTGGCATATATTCTGACACTCCATCTAGCATTCTACTCGGCAAATATTCTGACACTCCATCTGGCGTTCTATTTGGCATATATTCTGACACTCCATCTGGCATTCTATTTGGCATATATTCTGGCATTCTATTTGGCAAATATTCTGACACTCCATCTGGCATTCTACACAGCATGTATTCTGACATTCCATCTGGCATTCTATTTGGCATATATTCTGACACTCCATCTGGCATTCTATTTGGCATATATTCAGACACTCCATCTGGCATTCTACTCGGCATATATTCTGACATTCCATCTGGAAATCTATTTGGCATATATTCTGGCATTCTATTGGGCATATATTCTTACATTCTATCTGGCAATCTATTTGGCATATATTCTGGCATTCTATTGGGCATATATTCTTACATTCTATCTGGCATTCTATTTGGCAAATATTCTGGCATCTCTCCCCGGCATCATAGACTTTGGGTCCAGGCATGGCCCACTGCATTCGGAACTGGCCGGTTCGGACCCATGGCTGCCCAGCCACGAGCTGCCCACAGTCACGGCGCAATAGGCGGAGGAGGAGTTGCACCTTTGTTGAAATCAAGAAACCGTCACCTGGCAGGTGAGGAAAAATCTTTCGGTTCGGTTAGACACCATTGATGGTCAAATCCATGTTTTTGCCCGCATTGGCCCGTAGCATGTCAGGATCCTAGTTTCAAACAAACAATGGCCCGTCCTTCCTGGGGGATGGAGGAGCCCAAAAAACCTGTCTATGCAAGCAAGCTCGGCAATATAACCTAGCTATAATATGGAACATGGTCTATGTAGTGTTTTTTCAATGTTACGTTAAATTAAAAAGGTGTATACAAGCAGCACAGATATTATTTGGGTTTCAGCGTCAATCTACTGAGGCAAACGGGAACATCCAACAACCAAATTTAACCAAATTAATTAAGTTGAATTAGGGTTTATGAAGCGATCCCCGACTGGCTGGCTACTGGGCATGTGAATTTTTGCAAGTTTCTTGTGAAATTCGAACCATGGCTCTTCCCATCTTCCGTTGAATGGGTTTGGGTCAACATAATCAACCGCGCACAAGAATGGTAAACACAAAGTTGTGGGCCCCTTGCGGCCACAATGTTGATCCATACCTAACCGTTTTTTCTTTTTAATGCTACGGAAACATGAAAAAACAACACAGACACAGAGGTATCGCCACTACCGCCCCGCTCCTCTGAGGGAAGGAGGCAACGCGGAGTGTGTGAAGCCAGGGGCCTCAAACATGGGCCGGGAAACCCCTGAACCAATCGGGTATTTCAATGGGCAGGGTTTTCAATGGGCACAGCATCGAACTACATGGGTGATTTTCTATGCCATGTTTGATTGCCAGAGGGTGTGCTTTCTCATGGTTTAGCATGTGAACACGTGAGCTCAACAAAAAAGAACGCAGTGTAAGCAACCAAAAACGAGGTCTAGCCGAGTCTAGCCCAGTTGGTCCATTGCCTGGAAGGTGGGTTCCACTTAGTAATACGTTGGCATTCACATTAGAAGTGGAACCACTCTATTTTACAGTAGCGCTTGGCAAGCAAGCGCATCATTAAACGCTTCCCGCCGCAGGTAGAGGAATCCAGCCCCATTTCGCATAGTGATTCCCTGTTTGCTGTTCGCCGTTGTCTGCGGCACTTGGAGTGCAAGTCTGTCGGTGCGTCTCCTTTTATAGATTGTCCTCACTGATGCAGATTTCCAAGCAAAAAGTCTTCTGATGCCTTAAGCACGCTACGCCAGAACCATTGTCTTTTTTGCTTCTTTGGTCTGAAGGTCGTTGGAGTTTTGCCACAGTCTATATCCAATTCATAGGCTGGGGCCTGAGCTTCAAACAGCTATGTTTTGGGTACTCGCAATGAGATGACTGAGACAAAAAGCACAGCAAATATGTGGCTTACCGTGTGCACTAAGACCCTGACATTATCCAAATAAACGGCGATGATGATTTTGATGATGGCGATGTTGTTGATTATGATGCTGCTGCTCCTGCTGATGATGATGATGATGAAGATGATGATGTTGATGATGATGATGATGATGACGGCTATGGCGATGATGATAGTGATCATAACGGTGGGGATGCTGATGACAATGATGATGATGATGATGATGATGATGATGATGATGATGATGATGTTGACAGAGGTAGTGATTGTACTCATATCGACGATGATGGCAATGATGATGATGCTGATGGTGGTGATGATGATGATGCTGCTGATGATGATGATGGTAATCAAACTTGTAGTGATAATGATGGTGATGGTGATGATGATGATGATGGTGATGGCAATCGTAATTGTAATGATGATGATGGTGATGATGATGATGACGATGAAGATGATGATGCTGCTGCTGCTGATGATGATGATGATGATGATGGTAATCAAACTTGTAATGATAATGATGGTGATGATGATGATGATGATGATGGTGATGGCAATCGTAATTGTAATGATTATGATGGTGATGATGATCATGATGATGATGATGATGATGAATTGATGATGATGATGATGATGATGATGACGACGACGACGATGACGGTGACGATGACGATGACGATGACGGTGATGATGGTCGTGACAATGATAGAAATTCTTGTGGAAACATTGAGTGACTGCATGTTTATGCACCTCCACATAGTCCCCCCAAAGAAGTATCGAAAATCAAAAGGAATCCGACTGAAACAATGGTGAATTATGGTGAACTACTCCTTTTCATATTTTCTTTTGGGGTTCTTAAAATATCTAAGTTTCTTGTCTTGGCTGGTCTACCATTGATGGAGATAAGTTTCTTGTCTTGGCTGGTCTACCATTGATGGAGATAAAGTCGCCAAGCCAACTGAAAATTGTTGGGCTCCTCTGGCTGAGCAACCTATTCCCACATCATTCTCACACTACTCCCATAAGAATCCCCCCGATGGAAAGATTATGGCTGGTTGGTGGTATACCTACCCCTCTGAAAAATATGAAAGTCAGTTGGGATTATTATTTTCACTGGATTGGTTTAAGGGAAAATTTACAGGAAAACCTCATATTTAATGGGAAAATCTATGGTTTCCTGTAGATTTTCTCTTAAACCAATCCATTGATATTCCCAATATATGGAAAAATAAAATCATGTTCCAACCCACCAACCAGATGGGAATATCAGTCCCATCAGCCAGGGGGTTCAACAGATTTTCTACAGATGATGTAATGGAAATACTTCAGTCAAGGGAGGCATGATCTCCCTTACTAACCATCATGGTGAGGTCGGCCACTGAGGGTGCTACCCCCAACAAGTGGCCTTGATTTCTAGTATACTATCTGGTTATTGAACACTTTGGACTTTGCTATGGCATAGATGGCCCATGAAAGAGGATGATAAACATGATGTTTTACATATGCACAATGGTGATTGTCCAGTTTGCAAACTGTAAAAAAGTCATACCAGAGGGCATATGAATTTTGACACCCTTATTTCATGTGGAAATCACGAAAAATCCCCTTCCCCCAAGACTTGAATACCAGTATGGCCGGCCAATCAGCGCACAGAAGGTGAAAACTATGGACCCCAAGTTTTTCGGATCCAAGTCAGTCACCAAAAAATGCTTAAGAAGGAAACATCCACTTTTGAGAAGCACCCAATATGGATAAAAAATGAGAATATTTTCCATTGCGAGCCTTGATTGCCTGCAATCAATGAGACACATATCCATTTCATCGTGCAGGATCGCTGATAGCACTTTGGAGTGCGTCAGGGGTACCAGAAGCCAAAACAAACGAGTTGTGTAAGTGACCGGCGCTCAAAACCCTCTGTCATTTCTTTGTACCTCTCGATTAATTAGCGGGGTATTCCGGTTATTCCCCAAATGGATGATGATACTGCCCCATGTATACACAGTATATATTTTGGACAATGCAACTCCTTATCATTATAATCATACAGCGGCTTGCAACACCATTCAAATCCGTGATGTTAGCGGTTCCGACAAACTGCCACTTCGCATCCAGTTACGCCCGTTGCAAAGGCGGCGAAACCATAATATAAGTTGGTGGATAAATCCATATATCTGGGCAAATTATAATAATTCACTCACCTGAAATGTTGGGCCACTCATCTTCCCTTTCCCGAAATGTTGGGCCATTTTGGGATGATTCCCCTAATGTATAGATTCATGATATCTATATCCAAAAAAATGCGCTGAGGATTGGCTGCAGCACCTGGATCCATCCCTTTTTTCATCCTCACGCTGGATGGTAAAGCTGGATTTCCAACCTTTTCTCATTTCTGCAAAATATCAAGGCAGCCAAAGTGTACGAAAAACATGACATATTTTTATGGCAAATTGAACTGACATTCCACTTCGATGCTGTATGCTTCATTCCAAAAATGGAGACAAGTATAAGCACAATCACTGACCATGTATTCGTACGCCTCGTGGAAATTTCTGCGGGTCCAACTTGTACTCGCAGAACCCAAGAATCTTGACTGGATGAGAAACAACATTTAACCCACAAGGAACGGGCTAAACACAATAGGTAGGTTGGTTTATTGTTTTATAACTAGGCTAACTTATTGGGATTTATTTTTAGCAAATATATCATGGTGTATCTATAGTTAGATGGAGTTGTAACCCAATAAATATACGGCAACTACATTTAAACATACGGATTTTAGAATATATGAACTTGTATTTTAGACTACCTCCAGAAAGATTTTCCTTGGCACGCCCTGCCATTTGAATGTACGGATGGTAAATATGACAACAACCATGTCTGGTTGGTGGTTTCAACCAATAATGGGATTATATAATATAGTGGTTATAATTATACCAATAATAGTGGTTATATATGATTATATGATGATATTATAACATATATATATGGTTGGTGGTTGAGCCACCCCTCTGAAAAATATGAAAGTCTGCTGGGATGATTATTCCCAATAATTATATATGGAAAAATAAACAATGTTCCAAACCACCAATCAGTAAATATACGAACGGAACCTGTATTTCATACTATCTCCGGGGCCGCGTGTTCTGGCCCGCCCGAACCAGATATGGAAAAATGGCGTCACCGTATAACTGACCAACCATGTACCTTTTTCTTTCGCTTGCCGAAAGCATTGATGCAAACAATAAATAAAAAGGCCCCCCAGGGATAGGTTTCTGTATGCCACCATTCAGGCGGCTTGGATTTTTCGCAGTGGTATTTTGATGGGATTTCTTTACGCACCTTATACTGTCGATATAAGGTAAGACTATTGAGCCGATGGTCTGGAACCATCCCCAAAATACGTGTCGAAAAAACCTTGATCATCTTCTAATTTGGATGAAAAGCTAAGATAAATTAAAACTACCATCCTGTGACACTTCCACACATTGACTAATGACTGAAACAAGCATTGTGGTGGACATCATTAACCTCTTGTGACCATGGAAAACTCATCGGCTTCATCAACCATCTAATCCCTTGCCCCTCATACTAAACACCCCCTTAGAAACCGGGAAATTCCACATAATTGGAACCATCTAGTGGTGTTAATCATGAGGGAAGAAAAACCATCCTTGGGGAGATATGGGTTTTTAACAAGGGGATAGGAATCGAAACCTTCCCATGACGCAGCAAAACCATCCCCCGGCCAGCCATCGAGATGCAAATGTGAAGGGATCGAAGCTAGCTTTACCTGACAGCGCCACCCACATGTCGCCAGACGTCTCTCAGCAGATTGCCAGATTGTGATCTTTCGGAGTGGTAAAACATGTGGTTTTTTCACCCATTTTCACAGAACATTGGAAAATCATGAGGCAAAACGCGAATCGAAACAGTGGGCTATTGCGCTGGGATCCTTGACTTTTTGGTGAGACCTTCTTCTCCACAGGTGTTGGACGTTGGTTGGGGGCCCCGAGATATCTAAGTTGCCTTATAAGTGGAATAACGCTGGTTTATGGTAGATATAAGTATAATGCATGGATGTTAATGGGGTTTTATAAATCAACTTATAACTGGGGGACCCCATCCTGTAGTCCATAGTTTATAGTTCGAAATCTGTGCTAAGACATGACCGCTTCTGTCATGATTCCTAAAGCAAGTGAATGGTTGGTGACTAGATGATATGCCGCAGATCGCATCCCAATAGATTTCTGTAACGCCACTTTAAGTGTTGGGTTGATGATGGATATATCTGCAGTTGTTTGGGTGAAAAATGATTCAGCTGATATCAACCATCAACTATGATTTGTCAAATTTTTGCATTTTTAGTGATTAAAAGATTAAAACTGTATCAATCCCATGGTAAGTTCTCTCTCCCTCTCTCTTTGATGGTCTCTTTAAGTCGCGGAGAAGCTGCGCCTCTTTTTGTAATGTGCCTTTAGCCATCTAAAGCCTGCCTGGCTACCATGAACAACCACCTGGGGACGGTCCGAAAAAAATCCTGCATCAAAACACCTGCGGAAGGTGTGAATCATTCCACCCAAAAATCAAAGAGGGACCGGTCACCCCAAAAAAAATGGTTGGTGGTGCAATAACCATCTTGAAAAATATGAGTTCGTCAATGGGAAGGATGACATCCCATATATGAAATGGAAAATAAAAGCCATGTTTGAAACCACCAACCAGATATGTTTATATATATATACCTTTATCCCATTATATATTCCCTTTTTTGATGGGTAAATCCACTATTTCTATGGCCATGAAATGGAAAATAAAAGCCATGTTTGAAACCACCAACCAATAGGTAAATTACACAGCAAGAGCTTCATCAGCACTTTTCTGCTCGCAATTTTTGCATGACAAGGGCCTCAGGGTTGCTTTTTCCAGGTGCAAGCTAGGGAATTAAATATGGAAGCCGTCATTTATGAAACAACCCTGAAGCTTTTAGACCTTTAGATATCCGCCTGTAAAGTAACAGTTCGATGTGGAAAACCCACCATAAAAGTAGATCATTTTCCGATGGAAACGATTGGTTTTGCACATCTATGCTAGATTACCCTAGATCATGGTCAGCAGGAGACATTCTCCTCCACTGGGTTTCGGCTGGAAGCCGCACACCAGCCGCTTATTCAAGCGGCTAAACACCATGGCAAAACCAAGGTGGATGTCACACTATTACAATATACTGACTTGGAATTGTTACTGCTTGTAGCTTCTACCCTGTTGATTATATGATTTAGATGGTGACATAATTTGATGGTGATGAAATGGTTTGAGACAAACTTTAAAAAGGTGATCAGAATAGCCATTACCAACATATGAGCCAATGTGGGTGTGTCTGAAAATGGGGTATGATGGTATGCCTCCAAATTGATGGCATTTAGATAGATAGGGAATTTAGACCGACAGATAGACAGATAGAAACATAAACATATAGACACATAGATAGACAGATAGATAGACAGATGGATGGACAAACAGACAGATAGATTGGTAGATAGATAGATGGATAGATAGATAAATAGATAGATTATAGATTATAGATGATAGATGATAGATGGGTGTATGGATAGAGAGAGAGAGAGACGGACACAGAGAGAGATAGAGAGAGAAAGAAAGCCAGAACCTTAACCACCTTTCGGTCCATCAGTTCGCGCCAAGAACAGTAAAACCTCTTCTATAGCTTTCCTATCTTTGAAACTTCCATCACCCACTGGTATACCCCTTCTTACGGGTTTGATCCACATGTTTCTTGGTTAAAAACCACCACGAAATCTGCTGCCGGGATGCCAAAGGCAAATGAAGCCAGATCCAGATGAACAACTGCCACGCAGGAGAACAGAGTCGGGTGTCCCACTGGTCATAAATTGATGCATAGGCATAGACATATGGGGGTTTCCATCAATGGTAGTACCCCCAAATGGATGGTTTATAATGGAAAATACCATCTATAAATGGATGATTTGGGGGTACCCCTAGTTCAGGCAACCTCCAGATATATAAGTATGATTTACAAATCATTGTGGAGTTGTTCAACGACAGAAGAATCACCATGATTTTTCATCACCATACTTTTTAATTGATTTATAAACTGGTTCATATATCTACCATAAACATTGGAATTCAAAATTAATGAAACAGTATGGTGATCAATGTTTTTTAAAAAAAAATATATTTAACAAAAACATCATCTGGCTAATATATCTACCATAAACATCCATAAACCTGTACACTTGGAGTTCAATGTTTACCAACTTCGCCAAGGATTCTGGGCACGAGCTTCTGACGTTTACAGATTTGGGTGATGTTTCATGGTGCCTCTTTCAATCATAGTAAACTAAACAAACAAACATGGTAGACAAACATAGTGAACATACTATGTTCATAATAAACATAGTAAACCATTCCATTCTTGGCTCAGATGTTGAACACCTGTTCTTGGATGCCACCTGGTGTTGCACATCTTGAGCCACCAATTTTTTTTTGCAACTCCTAAAGGGTAACAAATCCTTCATGAAAATGGTGGAACATGGGGATTTCGCCAGCAAACATGGGGATGGCATGGTCAATTTCCAATGTGTTGCTTATATGATTACTACAATGTGGGCCCTCCAGTGAAAAAAAGTTGGTTTATAATCCCATCTAACAATAGTTATTACTGCCACAAACCCTAATGAACCAAGTCAGTTCAACCAACTTAGCTGTCTTCGGGGTCCCGCATCTTGTATGATGACCATTCCGGAACTCATGGGAACAGAACTCATGCAGCTTCCCAGCAGTTCGACCAGGCCGCAGCACAAATCGAAATAAGCTACAAAGTGGGGCCCCCGGCCACGATAGCTAAGTTGGTTAGAACTCCAACAACAGTGGTTTATGATATGCAAATAACTATAGTTAAAGGGGTTTATAAACCAACAAACAAAACGTTTTGGCGGCCCTACAGTTCATGCAATGAAGTGATAAAGCTCCAAAAGATCTGACCCAATACTTCCGGCCCCAGTTCACAGTGTTGATTCAGATTCACTCATGTTTGCAACTGGGAATCGGAAAGTAGTCATCGGCTATTCAGAAACCACCCATGGAGGATGTGTCATTCCACATGGTGCCTGAAATCTTTCAACCGTTAAATACCGCAACAGACCCAAAACAATTTCCCCAGGTGTTTGATCCATGCCAATCGAGATAGCGCTGGAAAACAATGGGCTTGCGAGTAGTGTAGACCCTATGCTGCTGATGCTCATCCCAATAGTTGGTCCCCCAAAAATGACGACCCAACCGCCCAACTGCACCACCGGTGAAGCCCGTTGTTTCTTGAAACCCAAAAGGGCTGCTAAACATGCCCAGTGCCACATGAGCAAACCGAAAACCTCGGTTGGCACAGATCCGGACTCGGTTAGAGAGTGCGCGACTGCAGAAACCAAACCCACCATATACTAGGAGAAATTTAACGGGTACATCATCGGTGTATGTATATATAGGTCATATATAGATGTATATATATATGTATGCATATATGTCCTATATAGATGTATACATACGGCAAATTCAAAGAGTCAATGGATGATAGTTGGGCTCCCAATGGAATGATCTCTGTGGATGGTTGCGAAATCCTGCACCAGTTGATAGATGGTTTATCCCGGTATGTGTAAGGTTTCAACCATCCAAGGTGGTGCAGGATTTCTTCCATCCACCGTATACAGGCTTCCCAATGATTTCCCCCTTCATCAACTTGAGGTGATTTTTGGAGGTTGCCTAACAATCATCTAACTAGCAACCCTCAAAAAAAGATAGAACAGTGTTTCCAGGAAGGTATGGATGATATTGTCCCCATTCATTTCGAGGTATTCAACTCTTCGGCATCTATTTGGGGCAGAAGAACACGCTCTTCCTGAGCTGTTGCCATGTTGGGGTTGATTTCCTATGGTGGCGAGGGCAAAAAATGCATCCGACCCGTTGAAATCTGGACATGATTCCTTCTCAGCATTCAAGCGACTGCCATGCTTTCCCTGCTTTCATGGATGCCAGATATATCTAGCATAAATCCTACTTACCCTAGTTCAAAACCAACTTAGCTGAGTGGGGCACCACCTTGTACCATCTTTGCTCTGCTTTCATGGATGTGGATCCTATCTAGGTTTCCTGAACTTCAGAAATGCCATTGATGAAACTTGCTCGGCCATGTGGCCTTTGTGACTTCTCCAAAAATGGATCCAATGTACCCAGTGGTCTGTCTGTTCATCCCTGATAAGACATAAGCCTTGAGTGAAACATGTGGCAAACCCACCTGAGCCTTGTCAGCACCTTAGAAATATCAGGTGGCCCCCCAGTTGTGTTTGTTGCTTTATAAACTTCTATATCAACTATGGTTGTATCCTGGACAATACCCAAGTTAGTTCAGCCAACTTAGCTATTGTTTGGGACTCCCACCAAATTCAACTGCAACAGGAGACCCCCTTGGGTCAGCATCCCACCACAAAGCTAAGGAGCAAAGGACCAAGGAGAACAAGGTCCGTGACTGGAGAAAAAGGTCCTGAATGATGCCGCGATGGTCTCTGAAATCAAATCCATGCTCTCAATTCTGGGATTCTTACGGGAATTTAATCATTGAACACTTGGATTCTAAACGGATTTTAAAAATCACAAATGGGATTATTATATATGTCAATGAGATTTATGTCAACCAAGCAAAATAGTGAATTAACCAATGAATAGTGGATATATATATATATGTGTGTGTGTCTGAAAACAGTGGATACCCATTGAATGGCTGCTTTTCATGAAGAACATGATGATAAACCATCAGATCTGGAGGCAAGCTATTTTGAGACACACCCACCTAGTCATCAACAACTTTTTGAAGGCTTGCAAAAAACTTTTAGTGTGTGCGTATTGTAATTTGATTAGAGCATACTAGATTAGATGTGTATCGTAAACGTCTTGCAAAGAAGTGTGTTCCACTCACCTTACCACCGCCATCCCAACTTCGACCAAAAACGTAAGGCCCTGGTTCACTCCCCGTGTCTTGATTCCCCACAGCATTGAACTCTACGACTCTTGATATCTTCCAGATTCTTCCAGTACAAATGGATCAGCTAGCCATGTTAGACTATCCATTTTTTATGGGAAATCCCATGTTATCCCGTCTTTTAATCCCATCAAACTAGCATGTTCCCATTGGGATAACATGATTTCCCAGCACGCATTCATCCGCACTCCTACGCATCCCATGCCACGAGCCGGCAAAGTGGAGCCAAAGTGAACGCCTGAGCAAAAAATTGGACAACAATCGATGACCAACAATCTGCAGATCGCAAGTCGATTCCAGTAAACATTGGCAATCTTCAGGGTCTATGTTCATTAATATTAATGGTTGCTGAATAGGACAAGTCCAGGATGGCAAAACCTTGTGGTTAGTAACTCGTTTCAATTTCCCTAATAATGGAATAACCGAAGAACCACAGTGGGGTTCTTCGTATGTCGGATATGGGATCAGCACATAGCTTATGCCGACCAATCACTTGCATAACATTCGGAACACACGCCGCACGTGCCCAGGGGCGTGTGCAAAGACTCTACTTGGATGATCTGACGGAAGTAGATTGCTGTACAGATTTGTGAAATCCCCAAATATCCCACATTTCTACATAAATGCATGTGTCTTTTATGGATTTTTATGGATATATAGTCCCATAATATCCCATACATATATTATAATTCTACTGGATGATTTGGAAACAGCAGGCAACATCGTGGCAATAACTGGTCGGGTCTTGGCAGCTTAAGAATCGGCCAAGCATGACTGGTCATGGCAGAAGGAGACCATTTGGACCTCTACAACCAGAGCAGCTTTGACTGATTGGTGGTATAATAATGGTTAAATAATGGCTAATAATGGTTAATACTGGCTAATAGTGATTGATGATAACCACCAAAATATAGTATTTATAGCTGGTTGCTGGTATACCTACCCCTCTGAAAAATATGAGTCAGTTGGGATGATGACATTCCCAACTAAATGGAAAAATGTTCCAAACCACCAACCAGGTTGATAATCGAGTCGTAAGCCAAGTGTTGACCAATGCGTGGCAATGGTCCAAGGACAGTTCTTCAACCTAGCTAAAGGGTTTGCAATGGTACTACTTCGCAGGTACTAACCTTTTCCGCACTATGTTGGGAGTTGATGCACGATCTGTATAACAACTTGTAAAACACATTATTTCCTGTGATTGATTTGCTATCAACTGGAGACTAACAGTTGCATGCGAAGATCAGTTAGATCCATCAATAAACGCCCCCTCAGGGCAAGTACAAGTGGAAGACTTGGTCTGGTTTGTCATATATGGGTCAATCTTGGATAGCCTTAGATTTGGGTCGTTAGTACGAACAATGAACAGAATCTGCGGTCCCTGACCAATTCCTATATCACCATTTACCTATTGGTTTCCAAGTATGGAGTGGTGGGTGCTCGTCATAATCCCTCCAAAATTCATATTGGATACCCGCCAAACGAAACCTTGGTGGAATGTAGTGGATGTATTCATGAATTAAGGGTCCGGTCATGGGGGCCTTTCATGATAGTTATATTGGCGCTATAGATGGCCATAGGCTATATATCCCATGTTATTTTCAATTTAAGGATGGCCCAATCATGTTAAACCATCATTTTTGCTTGTCAAACTGTTCACCATTTTTCATGGCTAAACCACCATTTTTCATGGTTAAACCAGTATTTCATATGACCGTGGATAGGACTTTTTTCTCGGCCCACACTAGTTGGACCAGGAAACCTCCAAAAAGGTCATGGCTCCCGGACTGTCAAGTGATGAAAGAGGAAAATCCGCACGAACGCACCTGCACCGGGGGTGACATAAGCTGATTGGTGGTTTTAAGCACCTTGAAACATATGAAAGTCAATGGGAAGGATACTTATCCCATATATTATGGAACATAGAAAATACTCCAAACCACCAACCAGTAAGTATATCATGTATATAAGTATCTGGGTAAATTATAATATTTCACTAACCTGAATTAAGGCCATTTGGGAATGATTTCCCTTATTAACCATAATTTCCAGTGAGGTCGCAGTGAGGTCGTCATAATTTACCCAGATATAATATATATAAGTAAGTATAATAAACCATAGCTAACCCCACAGACCATGGGTCATGTTCGTTGGTGCAGACTCACCCCATGAATACTTGGTCTGGTTTCATTGCCACAAACCACTCATCGTTATTGGAGTTATGTGGCCCCCAGCTTAGCTATCTATAGCCCATAGGATCCATGTATGCTATATATATATATGCTAACATTTGGGGTATATTGATGGTAAATGTTACCATATATAGCATACATGGATCCCCCCCCAGCTTAGCTATCTATAGGGAAAAATCGGCTTATTGAAAATGTTGGAAAAGGATGGGTTAACACCGAAATTTATGAAGTAACCAGAGAGCGAAGGACATCTATGGCACCTGATTTGAGGTGATTTTCTACAAAATGATCTGATCCACAAAGCGCCTTTCGGATAGAAATGTTTACCATTTCAGAAATGTAAACGTAAACATACCCCTATCCCATCCCCATGATATATAGGCTATAGTAGATACGCCCATATGATATGATCCATTAATGATCCATATGAACCATTAATGACCCGTATGATCCATATCATCCATATTGGATGACATAACCAAATTTTTGATGGTTCATCTGTTTCATGGTGTTGTTGTTGTTGTTGTTGCTGGCTGTGGCTCTTAATGACTATGCAGCACCAAAGAGCCACCAACGCATTTTAGTTTATTCCGACTTCATGCGTCCCGGGTGTGACATGTTGACATCCCATATGGCTATGATCCACTAGCAGTCCACGAGCAGTTGTGTTCTCTTCAATTGGACCGTCCCTGTATTCTGCCATGGTAAAGATGAATTTCCACAATAGGTCGTAATAATCTCCAATAAATGAGTTACCCTCTGGTAATTTAACATAACTATTGAAAATGGCCCAGTCGAAATAGTTGATTTACCGATTCAAAATGGTGGATCTTTCCATCGTTTTTTGGATGTTTACCAGAGGGTAGTACGTATAACCTCCAGTAAACTAACAAAATTTGTCAAATCACCTACAATGTGAGGCCCCCGGCCACGAGAGAGCTAAGTTGGCGCAACAAACTCCAATTTCACTATGGTTTATGGTACACAAATAACGCACTACTGTAGTTACTGGGGCGAATCATTCAACCAACGTTCACATCACCCGTTGGGGCCTCAAATCACCTAGATTAGATCATTTCCAAAGGAAACCATGGGGGGATTTCCATAGCAAATCTGTTGCTAAATCCATAAAAACCATCGTGACAGCTGGTCATAAAAACCATGAGTAAACCCACAAAAACCCATTAAGTAAATCCATGTTTGGTAAATCCAAAAGTAAATCAATCCATAAAAATTCATCAAGCATCGTTTTTGCTCACTCCTTATGTCCACATCTGCCCGTCACGGATGAATGGGCAATGTTTTTCCCTCCTCCTGGGGGCATCCAATTTTTCCCAAACATTATAATATATAGTAAGCAAAAAAAAAGAAAAGTGACATCCTATGAAAATAGTGATGAATTACTTTTACAATCTTTTACATTTTTTTGAGGGTTACTGCAAACTTTTAAGATCCTTTAAGTACTTTTCAGTTGGATAGGTGGCAAACGCACTTTATGTCCTAAAAGAATCTGTAACGAAGGTGTGGCTGAACACCCAGGGCTACATCCCTAATTCTGCAGCAGTCAAGCGACCCATTCACTTATATCACGGGGCACTTTCAAGATTTCCGATGTGAAGAGTGTTCAAGTTAAAACTATCCAATAGATTGGGGATTGTCATCATCCATAAACTGGCAATCCCATTCTTACCTGACTATCATGTATCAGTTATCTCCAGCTATATCATCTTATATCCCCATAGTTTCATGTTTAAAACATGTTCAAACCCACATGAAATGTGACTTTTCCACCAACCAGTTGCAGCTTTTGAATGGTCAAAACCCACCTTAAATGACGAACTAATCATTCACCAACCTATCACAGGAGTGGCACCCACAGACCGACGATGCCACAGCCGGCTATGAAAAACTTCTCGAGGATGGAGGCACCTTTTTGGGATGCCGCGAGTTCGGCAAGGCCAGACAGCGAAAAAAAAAAGGTATTTCTATGGGCCATGTTCCATGGCTATGTTAAATAACCAGAGGGTAAGATCTTCAAATGGGGGTTTCCCATAGTCATGGGGGTATCCAAAAATGGTTGGTTTATAATGGAAAATCCATCTAAGAATGGAAAGCCTCAATCAGTAGAGTGAAACTGGAGATGAATGATGATACTGTGGATGGTTGCGAAATCCTGCACCAGTTGATAGATGGTTTATCCCATTATTTAACGGGTACCATCATACCATCTATCAACTGGTGCAGGATTTCGCAACCATCCACAGTAGGCACACCTGCCATGTCCTTGAGTCCTTGAGCACCATGATAGGGATATGAACCAAAAATCATGGCTTATCTGATATCATCTGATATGAAGGTTTCCATACATGGGGGTACCCCAAAATGGATGGTTTACAGTGGAAAATCCTATTAAAATGGATGATTTGGGCGTACCAGCATTTTAGGAAACCACCATGTTGTTCTTCGCTGGATAGGTTATACACCATTATGTATATACCTGTCTACAGAATCATCGCTCATAACCCACCCACCGCCCAATATTTTGATTGAACTTTTGCACCCTATGAATGTGATTATTGAGACTTTGCATGATCTTACCCTCAAACATGACGCAACTGAACATCTCCTTTTTAATGGAGGTTTATGGCTGGGAACATCTACTATAAATAGGCTGGTTGGTGGTGCAATAACCTTTTGAAAAATGATGGAGTTCGTCAATGGGAAGGATGACATCCCATATATGACATGGAAAAATAAAATTCATGTTCCAAACCACCAACCAGATAGGGGATTTTCCAGCCATGTTTGCCAGATGGTAACACATCGCGGATCCGCGAAACAGACCATCCAGCGGGGTAGCCCCATAAAGATATGGAACCCCCATATGCTGCTGGCTTTGATTTCCAGATATTTCCAGTGGATGGAAGCTGTTTGAAACCTTGAACCAGTTCTTATTTTCTTGATGTTAGGACCTTTAAATGACACATCCAAATCATTTAATCGAAGCCCGGGAAAGATTGGGGTCGATTGAGACCATATCATTCAAAAGAACTCGGAAAACCTCCCATATGAATCATTGTGGGCCATCCATCTCATTGAATGATGCTAGCTAACCAACAAGAAACTCTGGCGATTTTGGTGAGGTTCCTGTTCCACAAATCCAAGTTGGCTATGGATCAAGATACATATCAATACCATTCAACACCTATAAATAGCATGTTTAGGGGGAATGGACATCCATTGATATCTATTCTCAGCTATTTTGAGGAGAAAACCCATGTAGCATGGTCTTGAGTTTCAACCATATCCCATGAAACATAGTCTTATATCCAATCATTGCCAATCTTAGATACCCTGCAACAAATTAGATTCTTTGCTGGTTAGTAGATATTCCCATTAATATCAAAAGACTAAAGGATTAGTTTCTAGCCATGTAAGACTGACCTAGCAATTGTATCCCATTTGTATCCCGATAATATGCCCATTAAACACCCCCATTCAACCGGTCATCTGATGTCGAAGCAACCCACATCCGGTGCCCAACACTGAGCTGACGGACACCCGGGCGAGCAACATCCAGAACTGCCAAGGGAAAACCTACGGGAGAGATCTGTGCCCAGTCTGGGGGTCCTGAAAAATGGTTATGACTAACATAGCGAAGTGGAAAATGGTCCATAGAAATAGATGATTTTCCCAATAAAAAATCATTAAAACCTCCATTTATAATATTACCTCAATATTACCATCTGGTTATGACTAACAGTTTGCCATGGAAAATCACCATGCTATTAATAGGTAAACCATCTATTTCTATGGGCCATGTTCCATGGCTATGTTAAATAACCAGAGGGTAAG
>Ga0126342_10002146_pt1 | contig 30039 bp, 27 predicted proteins | sample Cyp1metagenome_FD_92528 | JGI IMG/M metagenome (GOLD analysis project Ga0126342, IMG submission 92528) | Coral microbial communities from Lord Howe Island, Old Settlement Bay, Australia - Cyphastrea 1 metagenome | ecosystem: Host-associated > Invertebrates > Cnidaria > Coral ...
ACCATCATTAACCACCATTAAGCATCATTTATCATGCTATTAATGGGTAAATCAACTATAAACTAAACATCATTAACCATCATTAACCATCATTAACCATCATTAACCACCATTAAGCATCATTTATCATGCTATTAATGGGTAAACCAACTGCCAACTAAACATCATTAACCATCATTGACCATCATTAACCACCATTAACCATCATTAACCATCATTTATCAACCATTTAAATCGTTACCCTCTGGTAAGTGTTTACAAAAAACTATGGAAAAATTCACCATGCTATTCATGGGAAAACTCACGAACTCAATGGCCATTTTCAATAGCAAACTGTAAACGTTTACTAGAGGGTAACGAATGATGGTTAAGAATGGTTGATCAATGATGGTTAATGATGGTTACTGATAGTTAATGATGGTTAATGTGGGTAAAACAATGCCACAAACCACCCATGACTGGGAATGGTAAACATACCACCTATAGAAATGGTGATGACTGGGGGATGGTTTATTATGGTTTTACCCACATTATTGAAAATATCCTGATACATATCTATATACACACATATATATATACATTTATATACATATATATATATCTCTTAAGTTCATGAGGGATTAAAACCAACATATATAACGTACTGGAAAAATACCATAGCTATTGAAAATTGCCCATAGAACTAGTTGATCTTACCTACTAAAAGTGGTTATTTTCCATAGTTATGTTAGTTACCAGAGGGAGGTATATATGATATCTCAATGGATTGGTTTAACGGAAATTGAAACTGGACAGCCCCATATTTTTTTAAAATCTCGACATCTATGTTGTCCGGTTCGGATTTTCCCTTGAACCAATCCATTGACTTCTAGTTGTTTTAAATGAAAGCGATGGGCGTGTGAACTCTGAAGGTCAGGGTTCCCGGCGGCGGGCCTGCCTCTGTGTCTGTGCCCATGAAGATCCCCAGGTTCGGTTGGCCCGTTCTGGAGGGCTGTGGCATCACAGAGATTGGTGGCTACTACGCCGCCCAGCCGCTGGACCCGCTAGACCGCGAGGGCAAGGCGGGTGCCATGGGAAGGCCGACGAAGGGGACCCAGGTACGGCTGGTGGAGGACGGGTGATGGGTGGGGCTGGGAGCTCAATGAATGTAAGGTTTAAGAATGGTGGATTTGTTTGTACTCGCTTGTGCAAAAATGCAGATGGCCCATTGAGTTAACTGGGCGAGTAAAGCCCGTTTAGGGGATTGACCTCCCCTAATTTAGCTTCAACCGCTTCGATTAGACAAGGTTGGATTAGCAGTATATTTACAACCTCAACGATAGTGGAGAGATCTAGACCTTGAGATAGAAGCAGAAAACATGGGGAAATACTATATTGTGATGCAATCTGGGCAGAGGAAGGGTGGCATATGCCAATAAAAGATCCGGTTGTAACATCAGAAATTGGAGGTTGCCTCGTGATGAAAGCCAAGAACACGAGATGAATGGGGAGGTGGAGAAAAATGGGTTTCAACATCATGAAGCACTTCCCACTTCTCTCTCGAACAAACAATGGAGCACTTTGAGGGGAAGAAATGATGACCGCCGCCAGACTTTGTAAAGCAAGCACTTAGCAAGTTGGTAGGGGTCACTCGCTCAGGGCCTGACCTTAGATGACACGCCATTACTTACCACGCACCCAGTTTCTGAGGGTTGTCTGAAAATGGCGTATACATGCAGTATTCACCTAAAATTCCAATTTGAGCAGGGAAGATGTTGAGACACCACGTGGATTTTGGGGCGCGCTCCATTTTTGGACCAACCATGACCGACCCATATGTGGAATATCATCAAACAAACATGAGGACACAATCTATGTATGAGAACATTTGTGGAGATACAGCCAAGCAGCATTCCATGGATTTGTTTGAAAAACACCATTTGAGAAAACAATTGTTTTAAAAAACATTGTTTTTGGCACCGGAATAGGGGTTTCATGAAGATTTTCCCCTCAACCAATTCGGGTAGAGTAGGGACATCCCATTTTTTTGCTATTTCTACTTGGTGCTTAAGACCCATGTAATTGATCTGCATGGCTTGGTTGGACCAAGCCATGTTTCGTGCGATTTCCAGCCCTGCGCGCAGTGCGCGCAGGACGGAAAGGATGTGCCCGTGGGCTCCATCGGGGAGGTGCTTCTGAAGACGCCCTCCCTGCCTCTGGGCTACTGGGAGGATCCTGAAGCCACCAAGGAACTCTTCCAAGATGGTGCCTGGACTGTTGTCGGATTTGGAGCGAATTGGCTCGGATTGGATCATTTTTCGGGCAACTGGTTACTGTCTTTTTTTGGGGCGAATGTGGATAGATAAGTCTGGAAAAACTATAGTAGGAAACCGTACTCATTTGTTTTGGTCGTTTGCAGGTTTGGAAAATTTGGAGTTTTATGTTCCAATTTACACCATTTGCCCCATTTGCACACCCATTTACCACGTTGAGATGGCAATGTCGCTGGCAAAACCATGTGGCGTAAGGTATGCTTGGATGATCCTGGGAGTTAGTGGTCAGGTTGGAAAGTGATTTGCAAACGGGAGTTAGAACACAGTGATTGTACTAATCCTCCTTCATTCACCGCGAGGATCATCCAAGCAGAGCCGGCCATGGCCAAGCATGGCCCATATTTAGTCAGGTATTTTTGCGTCACATCCCCACTGATAAGCTGTTTTTACCTGAAAGATCACCATTTTCGGTCTGGAACTGTGAAAGAGAAATGAACCACATGAAGCTTGACGTTTGGCTGGTCAACTGCATTGTTTTCGGCTGATTTTTCCTTGATCCAATCCATGTAGGCTCGCCTGAGATCTTTGGGGCATGGTTTGAAAATAATATCCTCACATATATTACAGTAATTCCAAACACACACACACAGACACAGACACAGACACAGACACAGATCTCTCTCTCTCTCTCTCTCTTTCTATATATATATATGGATATGTAGATGATATCTATATTTCTATATAGATCCCCACGCATTTCCACTTCCCCCCAACTCCCCAACCCTCCCTTAACCACCCCCTTCCCCATCCCCAGGTTGGCTCCGCACCGGCGACCTGGCGCGCTTCGACCTGGACGGCTTCCTGTGGTTCGTGGCGCGGCGGAAGCTGATCATTGTCCGACGGGGCTCCAACCTGGCCCCCGCGGCGGTGGAGCGGTGGCTGCTGGAGCATCCCAAGGCGGGATGGTGGGGATGGATAAAGCTTGTGGAAGGAGATGATATACATATAATTTAGTATGTATATACATATATATATATACGTATATGTATATACAAGCATATGTATGTATTTGGTATGTGAGGTATTATGTAGGGGGTTGAGAAGTTATCTTTTAAATCAGTTAGCACCATTTTCATGTAGGATGCACCGAGACAAAGATGAACTTCTTTTTTCTGGGTATCAAAGATTTGCCATGGCATCATTTGATGAGTGAAAAAGAAACGCGTTTGTCTACCCCACCAGTGTGGCAGACTTACTGGAAAACTAATAGACCCCATATCAAACGACCCAATTTTACAGAATTGGGTATTGGAACACTTCTATGTAATTCTTAGGTTTGCGGCCGCATCGATTATCATGCAATGTCATCCATGATTACATCCCGGTTATGTCCAGCATTTGGGGACTCGAATCCCTATTTTGGTTGGTTAAAACTCCATGAAAATGGTGATCACCATCCATAATTCTCATCCATGATCTTTCCTCCCTTCAAATCCCATGGAAAACCAGGCCTGTTTATCCATTTCAATCCCAATCAAATGGCAGAAATCATCAGAAATCCTTCAGAAATCATCGTCAAAAATCCAGTTCAATCCCCAGAAACATGGCATTTTCTCCTGATTCAAAACCCCAAAATCGAGGTCAAGGCCGTGGTGGTGGTAGGTGTCCCGGACTCTGCGGAGGGTGAGGTGCCTGTGGCCTGGGTGCTGCCGGGTGATGAGGCGCCGACGGCAATGGAGCTGGAGGAGCAGGGGATTGGGGGCTATTCATACACACACACACATATATATATATATACATACATATAGTCTAATATAGTATATATATATTTGATCAATATATATATATATACTGGATAGATTTTTCTATAGTATCATATAGTATCTATAGTATCTACAGTGACTATCTACCATAATTTTCATCACATTATGTATAGTGACTGTCTATAGTGATAATCTATAGTTATGATATGATTAGCATATATTGTAATATTAAAATCCATATGATTCTTTATGTTTATCTATGTTACAATGTACTGTTATAATTATTATAATTCTTTCAAAGATATATGATAATACATTGGGGTCCCACACTATATAGATTATTCAATGCTATTTATATGATCCCATATCTGTCTATAGATATGATATTTTGACATATTTTGACACTACTAATATTATCATGATCATCTATCATCTATATTGGGATTTTAGGGGACAATATTACAGTAGTTATACTGATGTGTATTTTATAGATCTATAGTTGATCCTACTATGATATGACAAATGGCAATATTCCAACCATGTAATATAGTTTGTATATAGTCTGCGTATAGTTTTTTTTAATCATGGTGTAAATGGATCATAATCATGATCATTAAGTATACTAGGTTTAGGTACTAATTCTTATGTAATATTCGGGTGGATAATAGACCTCTATATCTGCAACACGACAAAAGAATAATATTCCCAACTTGGGATGCTACTTGGAAATTCCCCGGAGGACATGGAGGTTTCATGCTAGACTCATGGTTCTTGATGGTTTCTGATTGGAGTATATATGTATGTATGTATGTATTGGTAGGACCAGTGGCTGCTAAACATCCCCACAAAAAGCGGTGCTCGGAGGGCCGGGGAGGGTGGCAGGGAGGGTGGCGGGGTTCACCAATTATTGGTGCAACTTTGGGCGCGCAAAAAAATCTCTCTCCTTAAGTTTTTTGATGTTTGACGCCCGCACCAATATTTTGTTTACGTTTTTCATGTGTTTTTTTCAGCCTCCGCACGGTTTGCCTGCCCGTCACTGTGTCTTGAACACTTTCCTTCAGAAATGTAAAATTTGCAAAATGGATTTGAAGCAGGAAAATCCGAGCGTCAAGGAAATGCTTCGGTCCCGGAGAAGCCGTTGATAATTCTTAATGCGGTCCCAACTTGGACAAAATTAGAGAAAACAACTTTACAGTGACGGGTTTTGATTATGCAATCAAAGATGCTGGCCACAAATCAAACATGTCTGCCCGATTGTTGGTGAAATTTTCTTCGCATCATTGAGCCCCAAGTGCAGCATATATAGGCGATATACATACACACACATATATATATATATATATATATATATATCATACAATCATTGTGAATAGGCGATATATATATAATATATGTGTACATATGGAATATTAACGGAATACATATACCCTCCAGCAATGAAACATGGCGTTGGAGAATCCTCCATAAAAGGAGGTTTTGATGGAAACATCATCTATAAATGGATGATTTTCCAACAAGCCGTTACCGGAGGGTAATGGATATAAATGCGGTACAACCATGCTGAGTTTGCCTCCCTAAAGTTGGGATACGGGGGGCCCGATGACTCTGGTTGTATATCTATATCCATATGTCCACTTTACCCCAAGCGCAATCCCACGCAGTGACCACGACATTAGATATAATTCATGGGTGATAAAAGTGATATACATATACGTGTGTATATATATATATGTATATATATATATGTATGTATGTTATGTTATGTGATGTGATGTGATGTGATGTAATGTATGTACATACGTGATCCAAAACTGGAGATTAAACAACAGACATGGGATACTTAAGCAACCACTTTTTGACACTGATCTTTCATCACTTGTATATGTATATCACTGACATCCTCACAATTGGACTATAATGGGTAGGTAAATGGCATCCCCTTTCATTTTTCCTGGACATGGGGACACATATACGTAGGTGCGGGCCCCAAAACGAATTGACTGACATTTGTGGCTCCATGACTGCCTAATTTTGACCGATGCCCGATACCATGCGATACCCATATGCATGAGTGGGTGAGTTATGAGGTAAATGATGGTAAATGATGCCATGTGATGGTCGGGTTTTTTTCTGGGCTACAATTCAAAAAATGTAGCTAAACTAATGCCAATCACACTGTATCATCACCCCCTCAGCTATTTCACCAGAATTTTTGGATGCAATTTCCAAAAAGTGGTGCCACCCTAGTCAGAAGTTGGTTTACGACAGCCACTAACTATAGATGTATCATAAACCCTGGTTATTGGAGTTCTGTTCACCAACTTAGCTAACGAACTGGGGCCGCACCTTGTAAGCTTCGCTTTTTCTGGGACCCCCTGCTGAACAGATCACCAGGAGCATGCAACCAAAGGCCTCGCTTCCTACGAGCAGCCCGTGAGCCGCCTGACCTTGTTGGTTTCGGTCAAACAGAACAGGTGGGATTACAGCAGCAAAGATGTGGGTTGTAAGTTGGGTGAAGGCGAATTAGTTATATAGAAGTTAGCTCTACAATATAACATTTTTAAAATCATTAGTTTGATCAAAGTTGCAACTACGTACCTACGTACCTACATCCATCCATCCATCCATCCATCCATCCATGCATGCATGCATGCATGCATGCATGCATGTATCCATGCATTCTGTTTTTGATAGGGTAAATTGCTGCAAGAAAGCGAGGGCATACACTACCCAGTGGCCAGCTAAAACAGAAAGAAATGGATGTTTTTCTTGAGTGCAGGGCGTCTATGATCAGCCACGAGAAGAGCCAGTTCATAAACTTCCCAATTGTGTACTTGGTTTGAGAAATGTTGTTGCTGGCGTTGCTTGGTGAAGCACATATCATTGCAACTTTGAGAATCCATTGTTCTACTTTTGTCACATATCCTGAGAGCATATAATCATGGTTGCTGAATGTGAGAGAAGTTTGTGGGGCGCATGTTTGTTGGCCGTGCCAACAAACAATGCCGACGATATGTTATATCCCAGTTGGCCAATGAACTGATGATAGTGGAAATAATTCGGGATATTTGATGATATTTGCTCATGATAAACCAGCTGGTGAAATTCATGGCACACCATCTTGGGGATTTAGGATATATCTGGCAAAAAGGGGCAGAAATGGGCACACAGAGACCAAATTTTAAGTTTGATTTTCCAAACTCCACACTTTCGCCTTGGCTTTCCAATTTCCTGACCCAGGATATTGGTTCCGCAACACAATGCCGCTGAACAGCGTGGGAAAATTTGACCGCGCCAAGTTGAAAGACGAAGCGAAAGCGCTGATGGCGAACCTGGCAGCGACGGCAGGAGCATGACCTGACCAGCAGCTGACCAGCTGATCCTTCTTGCAGAGTTGTACAGTGCCAGGAGGCCTCTGTGTTTGGGATTTGTACAGTTGAATTTTGTCGGCGAACTGGTCAAACGGTCTGCAAGAGTCAGACCAGGATTTGTACAGTTGAGGGATGGCTTTCTTTGCATCTATATTTTCTTGATTTAGAATACGGTTCCATGTTTTTTGATTTCTTTCAAAGTTTTCCAGCAACCTCACCATGTTTTGGTGCACAGCGCGGCCATCGACAATCCCTTTGATCAGCACGGCCATCCATCACGAAGTGCTCGAGCTGTGTTTTCTTGACGCTTCGATGTGCGGTTGTTGAAAACAATGTGGTTTCAACAGGCATCCAGTTGCTATAGAAAACAAAGATGAGAATTGACACAACGAAGATTCAAGATTCAAGCTTCGTTGGTATACCCTAGTATACTGATTTTTAAAATAGCTATGGAACATGGATAAACAAAAATGGTCCATTTATAGATGATTTATGATGATTTCCCCCTGAAAAATGGTGGATTTTCCAGTTCGCGACGCGGCAGCGTCTTGAGATCCCGGTGTTCCAGGCCTTGATCAATCTGCACGAAGATCACTCTGAGGAGAGCGAGAGAAGTGCAGCGATTCGCAGGGCGAGTCTGACTTGTTGGTTCATTTAGTACAGATATTGGGAAATTCGCATATTGTTTATTTCTTTATTGTCATTTATATATATATATATAGATATTATATAATTATATATATATGTTATCAGTAATTAGTTGGCTTAATCTATTCCTACTTTGGCATTTGATTCTTCCGGTGGATCTGCGCACTTGGTAGAGGGTGGCAGTCCATCAGTCGCATCGATAGCCCGTAGGAGGAGAAACAGACCTGTGCCAAGAAAGTGTTGAAGCAGGGGAGCCTCAGTGATCACCTATACATATGGAGCTTTTAATGAGAAAATCATGGGAAAATCGATGTACATCACCTATAAATATGGAACTTTTAATGGGACAATCACCATTTTGAATGGTGAATGTGCACCAACCCGTGGAAAAGTTCCTGTTGATTCGAAAAATATGTTTCTGATGTGTCACCACCCTGGTCCACCTTAAGGTTGTTGATGACGTATCTAATTTTGAAATATAATTACCTATAATTACCTATGATGATTACCTATGATTACCTTAAAGAACAGTGTATCCACACGCGCAAAGACATACATGCATATGGTTATCAGCATTTCATAGGTTTCATAGGTCCCATAGCCACCCCTTCAACGCCTGGTGACGCAAACAAAACGAAACGAAACAAAACAAGACAAAACAAAAGAAAACAAACAGTTCGCACACAGTCGCATTGGGGCTTGCGACAAAGTAATCCCTTTCCATCATATCAGCCCAAGCGAAACCCTGGCATGGTATTGGTTGTACTAGTATTAGGGTCCCCCTAAAGTGGGGGTAGTGAACAGTCTGATAGGGTAGATTTAGGACAAACCACCATTGACCAAACTAAATCCATTGTTCCACTACTGGACTCTGACTCAAATGACTGAGGCTGGTTGGCCAATAATTGGTTCCTTTAGCTACCATTAAAGAGGTTTACTAAAGCACATTTGACCATACTAAACCATATTACACCATATTGAACCATATTCAATCCCTATTGATGGGTAAAATGGCCTTGTTTGTTTTGCATTGTTTTGGATCAACCCTTGAACGCCCTTCAGCAGAGGCTTCTGATCCACGCCTTCTCCAAGAATGCCAGTCGGAGGGCTCAGGATGGCCCGGTGATATGAAACCGGAAAACCTATGAAACAATTGGAAAGATCAAGCAGCTATGCCCGTTTTATATAGTGACAAACAACGATGTATTCCAGACATGAAAGTCTTGGAGAAGGCGATGGATGGAGGGAGAGAGAGAGAGAGAGAGAGAGAAAGAGAGAGAGAGAGAGAGAGATAGAAGTCGGTGGATTGTTTATATATATATATATATATGTATATGTATATATATATATGTGTGTGTGTGTGGGGAGTGGTTGCAGTACCGCATGAAGATATGATGAAACAAGGGCTTTAGGCATGGCACGTTTGAGTTTGGGTCAGTTCACCCTGCGAAGCCTGGTTTTCACATGTTTTCACATCCTACTGTAATCAGTCTGAAGAATCCTGAAGAAATGTGTTGAGATTTGTTTGGCATGCGAACTTTACCTACCTAGTCACTTAGTCCATTTCCATGTCAATTTCCACTAAGCCAAGCCAGCCAAGCCTTCAGAGGAAAACCATCTAACACCATCTCTTATATATCCATACAAGCCCACTTGGGAGACATGGCATCCGACAAACACATTTGAGATCTACGTATACATTATAGAGGGAACACCAATCATATACTAATCATAAATCATCATAAATCCTCGTAAATCATATATATATATAATTAAACACAAACATCATAGAAATATTATCAATTCATGGCATATACAGTAAACACAACGGCCAAGAGCCACATGGCGAGCCCAGCGCCCAGCGCCCGAGGTAAAGCCCAGCGCCGACGGGCGCAAGACTTGCAGCCCGCCATGGTGGCCCAGGTCATCGAGAGATGGGACGAGCTACACCAAAAAAATGTTTGATTGTTGGGTTACGATTATTGATTATCCGTGGGCCCCAACATTATTACCATTTTTTTCATGTGATTATCCCAAGTTTTTACCGTTTCAAAGGTCATCTATTTGTTTTTGCAGTCGGGATCAGGATATAAAGAAAAACTTGGTCAGGATTCAGAATGATTCAACACTTTGGGATTCCAACAAAAATGGGCCCCAAAAATGGACAATCACGGAGATGTTAACATTAAAACTATAGTAATCCCCCAAAACATGTAGAAAAATAACATATCACTATTTTGGGTGGGTTTTTCTTCTCTATGATTTGGGATGACTATTAAAACCCACAGGACGAGGGGTTGTCCCGAAGGGACAACCCCTCGTCCTGTGAGCGGAGCTAGCAACCCATTGGTTGCATCATCCCGGTGCCAGGGGATTTCCTTGTCATAACAACAGTGACGTCCTACGCATACTTCCATTAGGGGTTTCATTTATATAGGGTTTACATAAGTTATAAAATCCGGACTCGCCCAAAAAATGAAAAAGATTGAAACAGTGGAAATGGCCGAAACGTGTGAAGTCCGCAGAGGGTTCACTTTTCTGACTGATTTTTCCAAAAAGTCGTCTTAGACCACGCTAACCCACAGATGTACCAGAGTCATAAAACCCAGTCATGGGTGGTTTATGATATTGTTTTTACTCACATTAACCACTATTAACATCTATTAACCACTATGAATCATTATCAAAATATTCCGGGACAAGCCTCCCCACCAGGTGCTAACAGCAGTGGTGGAGTTCAATGCGGAGCTCTTGGAAGACCACTGGGAGGAGCCGCTGTAAAATTGCCCATTTATAGATAACTTATAGATAATCTATAGATAATTTGTCCAAAAAAAATCCTAGTAGAAAATGGTTTGAACATGATCGAAACTATCTAACTGAGGCTTGGGAACATGTTGTCAACAGATTGAATCCAAATGGATATAAATGGATATAAATGGATATAAATGAGCAATTTGCCATATATTGCCATATTAAAATCACCGGATGGTATCATGTGGAAGATTCACATCCGATGATTTCCACTTTCATCGGTGCTTCAATCAGAGTAACGTTTCCTGGGTAAACACCCTGGTTTGGCAGGTAAATGGGTTAATCTTTGTCCAATAGTTGAAAGATGAAACATCATCATCATCATCATCATCATCAACATCATCATCATCATCAACATCATCATCATCAACATCATCATCCTCATCCTCATCCTCCAAAGAGAATCCATGACCGTATTGTTCTCGATCTTTTGGGGTCTCGGTGATTTCCCACATCTTCCCTGCGGCTGCCCCCGGCAGGCCTTGCCGCAGCTTTTTCGGCGGACTGAGCTGGTCGAAGATGTGGAAGTGGCCGAGCTTTGGGCTGCCATGGAAGGCTGCCATGGTATATCCTCTGGTAAACAAACATAACTATGGAAAATCACCGTTTTTGATGGTAAATCCACTATAAATGGCCATGTTCAATAGCTATGTTAAATTACCAGAGGGTATATTATAGGTAGATTACATATATCATGATATATTATGATATTTTTTGTATCACAATGTATCATACACTGCAAATCATAGGTATCATTGCTATGATCATATAGGTATTTTCGTGCCATGACATCAAAGATGGAAAATGGATTGAGAATGATTGACATATTGCTGGATGGTATAGGTGATTGTTATTCCATGTTAGTCCCATTGATGGAAGAGAGATTTCTTACATGAATTATCGTACATGTTAGTTAGTGGATGGTACCCTTTGGTAAACAAACATAGCTATTGAAAGTGGCCCATAGCTATTGGTAACCCTAAATGGCCTGACTGGGTTGACCTGGTGTTTTTTTTTCGCGGCCAATGACGTGGAACATAGATGGCCCAAGCTTGGGCCGAGCTCGGGACATCGGGAGCTAAAACCGTCGGGATTTATTGGTCCTTGAACCTGGCAATGGGAATGGTAATAGCACCCTTTGTAAATGTGGGTATGGGTCAAAATTAGGTACCCCAATAATTGGATGGTTAATACTAAACTAGACTAACATCTGTGGTCCCCTACGTCTTCCATTTTGACCCACATCCATGTGATTTATGTGATTTATTGACGATGATCCTACTTATCCGAATTTTCATGATATTTCATTCCATATTTTTTCCATGAAAAGAATGAGAGCCATTGATTTTTTTTCATCACCAGGTTAAGGCAAACATTGATGACCTCGCCCTGAAAGGTGCGCCTGCCGTGGTGCGCTTAGCATTCCTGGAATCTCTCGTGGTACAGGAGGCACTGGGTGAAGGGCGAAGGGTTCAGGTTATGATTATATCCAGAGGGGAGAAAACTCAATCTGGTAGGTGAATGGGTTGCAAACATGGTAATTATTCACTTAAAATGTTCATTGGGTCCGTGAAAAGGCTGGGATATGTTGGGATTTAACAATCAAAAGCACCCGATTTGTATAATGGCAAGGGGCGCAAGGAGGAAATAACATCCGGCTAAACATTGGTTTGAAAGCTGGATGGTTTACTGTTATTTTGATCCACAGATGGGGGGGATATTTTTTATCCTGCTGTCCTGCTGAGACCTTATTTCCTTTGGTGTCTAGCCATGGGTAGTACCATTCTATTCGGGGCTTCTGCCAAATTTTCGATCAAAGTATTGGGGCAAAAAAACCCATGACTGGTCTGAGACTGGGATAACAAGTTCAGAGCGACCGGAAGTGGCAGACCAAGCCCCAGATGTGGGTTGCTGGGGCCAACCTCCGTGTTGGATGGGAGTTCCTCCGATTTCCAGCGTTGTTTTGGGTGGTGGCATCGTGAGATGGTGGGCATGTTGCCGATGTGAGTGGAGCGCGGGGGGTATGATGGGGATATCACCAGCAATGGAGAGATGAACCAGTTTCCAGATATCTTCTATGCCATTGTGTTGCATTGTGTGTGTGCTATGTTGCATAGATATCGTCAAAATGGCGGTCGAAGACGCCAGCGAACTTGGTGAGCCGTAAACCTCCGGTGATTCTCGAAAAGGTCACGGAGCTAAGTTCAAATGTCAAAACGAGAATGATACAGAAATCAGAAAAATAGGTGAACGTTCCATTCCAACTATGCTTAGCAAAATGCGGAGAAAGTTGAATCCACCTCCATAATATGATGAGCAATCTCCCAGTTGCAATTCATTAATGACTAGTCGCAGGGAGCGCCCAGTATGTTCAGAATTGATCGATTAGGTTGAAGGGGAAAGAGTTCTATGAATCCACCTAATTTGATGGTAAAAGCCCATTGCTACTCCAATCTCTCAATTGACGATCAGCCATTGAACACATAGACGATTTTCCTAATTTTTCCAAAAACGGAGACATCCCATTGCCGTGTTTACTTGCTGATTATTTTCCAGTGAAAAGAAGATATCCCATTGATATGCTTTTGCCATCGAAGGTATCCCCAAGTAAAACAAACTTACATCAATCCCTTTAAAGGATACGTGATGCAGGTGCAAGAATATGGCACAGCCAAAGCAGTCTCAACGTGGCAGCGTGCCGGTGTGGAGCCAGCAGATGTTGTGGGAAGCTCAGGGCGGGAGATCACCTGGGGAACTGCAGAATTCGCCTGGGATTCAGGACTTGTTTTACAATACCCTTTGATTTATCTGATTTTAAAGACAGATCCCAGCTTCAGGATTTGCCAAGTGAACATTAGTGATCTGAACTAGTTCCCCAAACCCTTTTGCGTGGAAGATCAAGCATATAGATCTCCATAGATTTCCTTTTCCCGACTGGTCGGTTGATTATATACTGGAAATTGCACCCCTCAATTGAACAAGCAATAGGTCGATGGATGAAAACTGGTATGATGATTTTTACCCACTCATTTATGGCAATAGTGGGGTGGTTCACGATTGGGCTTACCACATTCATTGAAAAAATGTGAGTTTAACCATGAATTCTTGAAGCCCAATATTTTTGTTTGACAGTGTTAACTATCCAGTGGTGAGGAGGTAACTAAGGAGCGATTTGGGTATCCATGTTCTCGTTTTTCAATGGGGAGCTAAGCAGCTACTAAGAGTTTACCAACCAGATGATATTTATATAAGATATTTTAAGAGAGAGACCATACTATGGCCCAATACCAACCCAGTTGTATACATAGTTTCAAGTTGGTAGTTATATACGATATATGATATATATAGATATACGTATATGTATACACACACCCTACTTAGATGGGCCATGGGCTTCGCTAACTGATTTTAGTAACTGGGTTATAAATAAGTAGTTAACCAACTCCATGGCCCAACTACGTATATATATATATGCACACACACACATATATATAGTTAAACCCATTCTTTAGTGCATTCTCTCAATTCTCTCCCCATTTTTCTTGGAGGTGGCGGCCTGCGTGGACTATGTCTTCCGAGACGAGGAGGACTGTGGAGTGGTGGAGGATGCATTTTTTTGTTTTACTTTAGTAGAGCCCATTATATCTTGACAAATTTGGTATTGATTGGATGTTTCTGAAAAACCAAAATATGATGGTAACTTTTAGCATTTTTTGGTTTTGCAACAGCCGTAAACAATTGATTTTGATGGCGGCTCATATTTTTTTGAATATGTAGAACAGCTAAATATCTAAATATAGATTAGCTATCGCAATCATATATGTTTTAAGTTCAGATGCATCCATCCACATATGCCCTTAAAAACATGTGACATCCATACATTCCTGGGAGATCTGCGAGCACCAGGAGGAAGAGCTCTACCGCCATGTTCCGGTGAGGAGCTCAACCGCTGCGGAAACGATTGTGACGACCTGACCATAGATGGATGGATGGTGAGTAAGGGAGAATCAGTGTCCAAAAAAATCTTATAAGTCAGCTTTATGACCTATGATTATCTGGTTGGTGGTTTCAAACAATTTATTTATTTTCCATGATATATGAGATAATCCTTCCGATTGACTAATATTTTTCAAGATGGTTAAAGCCACCAACCAGTTATGATCAATTGCAAAGATGGTTGCATGTCAGGATTTTACGCAGCGAAAGAGCGATGAATTGAGGAAGTCCTGGGATCCCCTGGGCTTCCCCTGGAGGTTCCACGTCGCCCGCGCACCCGCAAGCGCTTTCTTCGCATGCGAAAAAGGGCCAGGAGACCCATGGCTGGGTGCAGGAATCCATGAAGCCAACTAGATGGTTGTAATTAAGTGGATGAAATGGGGACGGATCAAAACATCATACTGGATTTTTTGGGGAATGAACATCCAGTTACCGGCTAGTGTTCACCTGGGGTACAAGGTTTTGACATGTCTTGAAAATTGTTTGACCATGCCGTAAATATCCCAGTCACAAATGGTCCCATAGCCCAGCGTGGGCACTTATACCTCCCACTTAACATATTGGCTGACTCGCTGTTCGTGAATTTTGGGGGTCTGTGGGGGTGTGGGTGGCTAATAATGTTCAATGTCTGCTAAGTTCAGAGGTGATGCTATGCGATCTTTGCTTCACATGTGTGTTTCTTGTTTCTCCCTTTACTTATTGTTTAGTTGGGGTGATGAAAACTGGGCCTAGGTCTTTCAGCAGGAATGGTGGGGCCCAAGAGGCTCGGTACGCATCGCAGGCGGGGCATCACCAAGCCTTTGAGTATCAAGTTTTAATCCGGTGGGCGGAGCTCACTTTCCTGTGCTCACCAACTGAACAATGCCTGCCAAATTGACGCTTTGTTGTATATAGGGAGATGGGAGAACCGTATGCAATCACATGAAGTGATGTAATGGTTTGTTAAATCTTCGAATATATCAGAGCCCGCGTTGAAATTTAAGATTGCTTGGGAGCCAAGAAGTCATAGTTGTCCGACATCCCTTTTTGCACACCTTTTTTGCGTGGTGCTTTTGAAACTTTCACGGGGGTAGCTATAGGCTTGACCCTTTGGCCATAAATGCTATTAAATGATCGCTTCCCGACTCCACTCCCGTGATTGCCAGGGCAAACTAGTTCATTTCTTGTACAAAAGACAACGTTCCACGTATAGTGTAAGGGTTCCGTGATGATTCTATGGAGTATACATGTGCTCAAGATACATGTTTACATATCCCCATCCAATTCCATCTATGCGCCATTATGCGCCTGTGATTTTGTATGCGCCCAGCCATAAAAAGATGGGCCACCCCAGACCCTGCCGGGTCTGCAGGTTCTTCCGGTTCCTACTCTGCACTTCCGTACCGGCTGCCGTTGACCACGGAGGTCTGGCTTGTGCAAAGAAACCGGCTTTTGGAAGGGCAGCGACGATTGCCGTGCATTTCTGAATGTATATGCCAGTAAATGAAAAAGATCCTAAAATCCACCATTTGTCTGTGTTTCCTCCAGGAATTTCAACTCATTTTAGAACCTCCAAGGCGGTCGTTCGATGGTGGAAATCCAGGACATTCCTGCATTTTTCTTGATTGAAGCAGCACATCAATGATATTGGATTACGATGATATTATCTCATATATCATACACATATACAAACTGGCGCCCCCCAATAACCTGGTGTTAGGGACAATGATGCGCTAGTGTACGTATAATTATGTGCATATGATATAATTATTCCACAAAAGAATCATAAAATTCATCGCCAGTGATACAATCATGAAATAGCATGAAGGTACCAAATAGTATAGTAATCATCCCATTCCATTTAGAGATTTCCCAGGCGGGGGCATGGTTGAGCCCCGGTAGGAGCTGCTCTCCGCGCCCGACAAGGCGCTCGATTTTCATGGTTTTGGGCCATTGATAGCGATATGGGGATATTCATGGAAAATGAATGGGATAATCACGGTATGGATATCAATCCCCCATAGTGAAATATCCATGAATATCCCACTAGATGATTTTCCCAGCTCCATTTAGTTCGGGGAGTTTCCAGCTTGATTTATGTTTGATTACCTGGGGGTGCTTGATTTTGATGATTTTACTGGTGCAAGTGGCGATCTTGCGGTGAGGAGTTTTGACCGTCAAAATGGGTCCTTTTCTCGGCCCGTCAGAAAGGTGAATGGCATGGCCGGATGGCCCTACAAAAATCATGACTTTTCAGAAGGTCGAGTCATCAGATTTTTCGCACATCCTCATTACATTAATATGTTATTTGTGCTGCTGATCCTCATTTTTCCATATTTTTCCCAGATATTTGGAACATTTTTCCCCTAAAGCCTCCACCTGGAGAGCCCAGGCACTCCAAGCGGGCTCGGCCATCGCGGAACCCGAGCCCGATGCCCGGAGTTCCTGGGTCACCTGGGTCAATGGATGAATGGTCATTTTTCATTCATGGATCACATGCGGATTTTAAAAAAAAATGCCACAGAAATCTGCAAGTGCAAAATAGGAAATGTGAATTATGTGAATTAACTTTTATTGTTACACCCACGGTGGTGATGAGTTTTGATGAGTTTTGCACAAATCGTGGTTACGTGCTACTCCAATTGCACAGGGTGTTCCCCTATTAAGGCGCTTGCCAGCTATGGTTTAGTTCCCTGTGTTGATGATCAACTCATACTTTTTGATGGTCAAACCTGGTCCAATCCGTTCTTCTGGTCGAATCCAAAATGTTTGTTACTTGAACCATCTCAAAATCCCCTGTGCGTGGTGATTAAAACATATGAAAACCACATTTTTGATGCTGACAGAATGCTAAAATATTTAAATCCCCTATCCTTTCTGGATCATTTTCTTTCCTTCGTTCCCTCCATCGCACGGCGCCATGGCACGTTGTGGCGCCCAGGGCGTTGAACGCCTTGGGGAAGCAGAAGGAGAAGGAGTCCATGGAGAAGCGCCAAAGGCGGCAGCGCAAGGACCTGGGCATGTCATGGGATGGAATGGGTACCCAGTTCCTAACGAGTTAACTGATTTAAATGATCAACGGGAATTTCATGGCCTTATATATATATATATCATTATATATATCCAATTATATATATATATATGGTAGGTACCTCCAATTTAGGTTCCTGAAATGGCCATTGAACTGATGTTATCGTTAGAACATGTTAGAACTACAATGTAATGAACTCCATGGTCCACCTATTGTTGGTTTCACGCCCCATCTTCTGTAATGGCTTTTGCTGGTCGGCTCATGGATTTCTGGCCATGTTTTTGGCTTCCCAGCGGCATGGCCCACACGAGGGCATGGCCCCATGCGAGGCGTGGGCTTGATCCAAGTCATGGAAAATCATGGAAGTGATATAAGCATAGCCAAAATGCATCAACATGTAAAGTTAGAATTTGTTAATAACATGCTATAACCCTCTTTTTAAATACATATATATATATAAATGGGATGCACCCTCAAGTAGGGTGATACCAAGGTTTACGTGGATGCGCATGTCAGTTGGGTCCAGCTGGTCTCTGGTGTTGTACACTTGTGCTGGGTATAACGGTACAACACACACAGTTAATAAATGGGACAATGTATGGGATATGCATCAGCTACTGTACTCGCTGCCCATGGTTTACCCAAATGCTATTGGTAACATTTCCGTCTTTATTGCATGAATCACAGTAACCACTGTATGGACAACATAGATTTTTGGCAATATTTCCATGCTTGATGCATGGCTGTAGGATCAGTGGCTGGTGGCGATGTGATTTTCCCAGTTGTGTGGCTTGCTCAGCTTCTTTTCTGGGATCCCATCAGCCTACTATAGACATAGAAATAGGGCGCGTTTTTACGCGCGCTAAGCGCAACTGGGGGGTCAGCAATGCTGTCCACTGCGCAAGCAATGCTGGAACCGGTGCCCTTCTACATGTACGACGACCCTGCGTTGTTGGTTGGCTGCTTGGTGCTCCACGTCCACGGTTGAGACTGGTGATAAAGATCAGATAAAGAGCAGAGGTTGAGTAGCAAATTTGGATGTGAATTCCTAGGAACCAATAGAACTGGGCTTCAAGTAACAAAAGATAGAGGACCTGGCACTGGATAGTAATATGGCATGTATAAATGACCTCAGGGCTGGCGAGTTGTCCTTGAACGCGAGAACCGACACTCACAGCAGGACCGTCAATATTCCAATGCTGATCACATCTGGTCAGTCTTCAGCACATAGCATATCAACTAAACTGGGGTCTTCGTTAGTTACTACCCTTTTTGTAGAGGAGTGGTAACTGCACTTTCCAGTTGCAAGACAATCACTCAAGTAGCTACATCCCTATTGTGAGTTGTATCACCAATATTAAAAAGCCATGACTATTGGATTCGCCATGCAAAACAACAATTTAAACCCAGTCTTCGTTGCGCCGTATCCGCATATTTTGATGGCTGAGTGGTTGAATCCGCATTTATATGCATTTAATAGATTTTAATAGATTTTAATAGTCAATCTCCCCATTTTTATCCATTTTTATCCATTGTTTGGTGGTCAATGATAGTCAATTCCTCCCCATTGAAGTGACATTTCTGGAGCATACGATTTGGTCATATCCCATGGAGCACAGCTGGAGCTCTGAGGACTGATGGTGGAGTGTGCCTGGGCCAATGGGATCACCCAGCACTTCCCATTCCTGGGATGAACATTCGCAAAGAAAAAGGCCTATGGACGGAGATCATATGAGATAATTATAGATAATCAGTGATAATCAGATATGTTCACTTCATAAACCACCATCATCATCATCATCAACCCGACTACACAAGGCTGATTTTTGCATACTTTTGAATGATATTACACCATCTCTGATGGGAGATGCTTTTGATTATAACTTATAACCAAGCTATAAATGGGTTAGAGCTATGATCCAACTGAAGGCATGGCAGCCAAAGAACGGGACGCCGAAGAAGGAAGGCGCTGGTCTATGCCCTCCTTCGATTTGAGACGCTCGAAGCAGCTGATTTGATGAGGGGCATCAAAGCCATGACTTTGGGGTGAAATTGGCATATTACAAAGGCATGGTAATGGATAGAGCGAAAGAGAGAACAGCAACAAAATGAGAAACGCGATGGATAGAGAGTGTTTTGGTAAAGTCTGAGCAATCGCGAGCAAATTGGTATGGCTATTCCGAGCCAGTACAGGTTTCTGACGATTGCACAGTGGGTTGCCATTCCAGTCAGAACTCATGATTTTCCATTCCATGCCCTTTATGAACTCGGCAGGTTACTTGTCAAACCCCACATGGATATGATCATGTTCAATTACCCTCTGGTAAACTAACAAAACATAACTATGGAAAATCACCATTTTTACTAGGTAAATCAACTATAAATGGCAATTTTCAACAGCTATGTTAGTTTATCAGAGGGTATATTCACTTAGCTCAGATGCTTAGCACCCCGATGGGCATGGCTTAATTGGCTCCCCAGCCGACCAAGCCCGGGAGCTTTTTCATTTGTCTTCAGAAGCGGACCCCGAAACACCTCAAAAGTGCTGGATCAACTTCCAACAAAGAGCCACAGATGAAGATGGCATAGATATTATACGTATATATATATATTTATCATATATATATATAGAGATATTATTTTCAAATTTATCATAGATATTTATTGTTATTGTAAATGTCAAACTTCCCCTGAACAGATGCAAACAAAGAAGGTCTTCACCGAGCGCCCTGGGTTGGACCTCTGCCAGGATACAATTCATCTCGTGGCACGGTGCAGCTTGGCAGGGCTGAAGAGCCCGTGAAACAACGATCGCATGAAGCCAAAAAGAAGGGGATCTTAGCAACTCACACGCGGGATTATATAAACATATATACCCTCTGGCTATTTAACATAGCCATGGGAATGGCCCATTTATAGATGGTTTACTTATTAAAAATGGTGATTTTCCATGGCTATGTTAGTCATAACCAGATGGTAAACATGAAATTTGATGAACAGTTTGATGTTTTGTAGTTTCTGCTTGGGGGTGCAATTGAGATTATAAGAATAATTAGCCTGGTCATTTTTAACCCCCCCATCAGTTGGGATATATAAGACCTGCAACTATGGTGGGCCGCATTTCAGGTTGTGATTTATCTATAGAAAGTTGGGGGAAGAATATGGAAGAATTGGGTCTTGACACAATCACTTTAGTTAGTGTGGGGCAAGAAGACATGAATGAAGGTTGTTTCTTGGGGGGTATGCTACTAGTCCTTAGTTTGTGACTATGCGTGCTGATAACCTGAATGGTTTCGACACAAAATATATCAAAATATGGTATGACACAATATTCCACAATTCAGAGTTTAACAAACCTTCAAGTCCAATTGCGAATTCGGTGTCTGCCCATTTCTGGACAAACATATGTTGACAAGTTGGCCAAGCGAAGGAAATTCCACAAGGGGGTAAAGGCCACTAGAATACCTGCAATGGTGATTGCCGTGCAGTGCCTTTCCCCTTCCATCGGTATCATACCTTAGCCATCCCAATAAATCAGCGGTTCACGAATCCACGCTTGACATTGGTAGGTGCTAACTCTCTTCCTTGATAAAACCATTCAGCATATACTAGTGACACTAGGTACAGCTTGACTAGTTGAGTGACTTCATATTTGTTTACCATAAACATTTGAAACGGGCAACGATCAGGAATCGACTTTTCTCTTGCAGCGTATGTAATACTCGCGATGAGTGAGTCAAGACCAAACAAATGCCTTCTCGATCTACTTGTTCAGGTGAGCTTATCATGTCTATAGTTGGCTTATACGGACTTACTTATACAATCTTATGCAGACTTATACACTAATTTTCATATAGTAAGTGTATACACTAATCTTCACATGTCCATGTGATACACTTTCTGATGCAGAACGTTTCTTAAAAAAGTGCCTAAATATGGCACGTTTTTTTTTCAGCAAGTTTTGTGAAACACCTCGAAGGCACGAGTTCTCGGCCTCCAAGTACTTCGTGCGGATGATGATGACGCATCCCTGGCGGACCTGGGACCCGAAAGTCGCCGAGGTCTTCATCGTGCCGCGCCTCGGTGCGGTCGGTACCTTTTTGTGGTGGGAGATCAGCCGAAAACTTCACGGTTCAGCCATCTATAACCCATAGGATCCATGTATGGTATATATATATATATGCTAACATGACTGGGGTATATTGATGGGATCCATGTCACCATATATAGCAGCACCATGGATCCTATGGGTAAGTTAAGCCATATGAATAAGGCGATGCGGAGTTGACATTACTTGGATGTGCACCCCAGCAGCACATCAACTTACATGATTGGACTATGAACATGATATTGAATACAAGGTAATTATCGATGATCCCAATTTTGGTTCAATATTCGGCATTGATTTGTGATATTCAGTTTTATTCATATTTGCAATTTTCCATATTTTCGTTTCACCCCGACATCTATCAGTTAAGCCATATTAAGGCATATTATGCATGGTTCAGCCATGTTGAGCTATATTTAATCATCCAAAACACATATTCACACATACATTTATATAACATAATACAACACAACATAGCGTAATATAACATAGCATAATATATATATATATAACATAGCGTAATATAACATAATATAACATAGATATAATAATATAATATAATATACTCTGACATGTTATACAACATGTTCAATCATGACACAACATATGGCCATGGCCCAGGACGGATGTGGAGCCCGTCTACCTGGAGGAGGGTAGCCAGGGTCCCTGCAGCGCGCGGCAATACCAGGTGCACCTTTGGGGAGCCATCCAGGCGCTGTTGCTTGGAGCACCCCAAAATCCATTGTTGCTATGGAAAATCACCATTTTTAATGGGAAAATCCACTATTTCTATGGCCATTTTCAATAGCTATGTTAAATTACCATTTGGAACATCCAAAAATCGCATGTTTAAACTCAGAAAATTCGAGTTGTTCATGATGAAAAAGTGTGGTTTACCCGGCAAATATAGGAGATTTGACTAAAAGAATTGGATTTTCACCAACAAAAATGGGGATCTCAGGATCAGAAATGATGGTTTCACCATCAAAATTTTGGATTCAACCAAATGCAGATTTCTCCAACAGAAACAATCCTCAATGCGCCTTGGGCCATTGATGCTGTCAGCATCGGCATTGGCATCATCATCATCATCATCATCATCACTACTACAGTATGGGGATGATCCAACCATCTCATGGCAAAGTTGGTGTAACTCCAGGCTCCCTCTGGCTTGCGGTTTATAAACAAATTGAGAAACTGGGAGGCACATGGAGGCACCACACTGCAACAATAGTGGTTCAAGCCTCCATCAGGGATTTACCAGCCATAAATGGGACTAAACATGACTAAACCCAGCAACAATAGGGATATAAACTAAATAACTAACATAAATCATCATGACTTTATGATCCCCACAGATTATCTAAGGAAAATATCTAAGATGTTCCATGATTTTCCTCCGTGCCTGGGTGATGATCCCCACAGAGACAAAATTTAGATCTTTTGGGGGAGCACGCACGAGTTTTTGCCTATGAAAACCAAACATCTTCTGGGCTGCATCTCGGCAAATACTAATATAATCTACTATAATAGGAAAGGGATTTTATCCACAAACCTCGCAGGAACCAAGTTGGGTGCCCTAACTGGTTTCTGGAACAACTTCCAAGCACCAGTTCAGCAAGGAACCAGTGGAGAATAATCGAATTTCGTATCTGCATGCTGTTTACTGTTTACCATTGCCAATACCCGGGCTTCAAGACTGGTGCCAATTACTCTCTGCTAAAACAGGGCCGGGGATGCCCGCCATTTTTTCGTGGGAGCATCAAGTGAGCATGGGGGAGTTTTCATTGCAAAGTTAGATTGCCGATGCCGTGAATGTGGACTGGTAGGGCCAAGTTGATGGGTGTGACCCAAACTAATGGATCCCCAAAAACCGGACTGTTTTTGTTACGTTTTTGGTTTGTCTCAAGCAAAGATGCACAATCATTTTTTGGTGTCCAGACCGTTGCCCCTTTTTCTGTGGCCATGGCCAACTCTCGAGGTTCGAGAAGCCGCATATTCGAGCGAAGCAGGGAGCGGACCATTTCTGGATGATGTCCCAGAACGACCCGGAACGGCTCATCGAAAAGCACGCCCCAGAGTTGGCGGAAGAAATTCGTGCGCTGCGACCTGGTGGAATGGTGTGGATGTTGGGGAAATAGCGGAGTGATGTCAACCCGGATTACAAAACCCCTGGGCTGTGTTTTTGGAGATAAGATGATAAGAATGTTATAGAATGTGAAATATCACTGTATTGCAAATTGCCACTTCTACCGGGAACATACCCTTTTTTGGGAAGCTCTTTGGTGCAGGGGAAAGGTTGGAGATCCTGGGGTACTGAGCCATGGATTGCATCCAGAGTCACGTCACTGGGATTTTCCCAGTTATAAATCCCCATGATGTCCCAAGGCCTATGAAGGATTATGATGGTACATATATCCCAATATTATCCCATTAAGTCACCAGGTTTAATTTCGTTACATCTCCAATTTTAGTATGTTGTTACATCCCCAGCATATCCAATGATTTCACCATCATGGTTCAATCATCATATTGAAGACTACATCACCACGATTGATGGCCGCGAAATCAGCCTTTTTAGAGGCTTGGATTCATCCTGTTCCCCAGACGTCCTAGTGAAAAAAATCCGTTCACATAATTCGCCATGGAGGAATTATCTGCACTTCATGTCAGTGGGGGCCATGGAACTCTTCCCTCTCCGTTCGTTGGAAGCGCATCCCGTGCGCGAGTCGATCTTCGTGCTGAATGGCACCCGGAGGAACGGTGGAGCTTGGGGTTACCAGCGAGGTTAGGAAAGATGTGTAGTACATCATATAGTTCTACAATATCAATCACTAATTATTATAATATAAATATATATATATATATACACATGTGCATATTTTATATTTATTTATGTTTATATTTATTATTATTATTATTATTCTTATTATTATAATATATATATATATGTATTAAGCAGTTTAGTATAATTAATATAATTAGTTCTATATGATGATGATGATGATGATGATGATGATGATGATGGATGATGCACATAGTATGAGTAGATGAGTAAGAGATTTACATCAGACTTGGGATGATTTTTCGGGAGGAATTTGTTTGCCCGTCGTTTTTTTTGCCACTGATGAGTATTGATAGCGGAATATACGCACCAGCTTTTTTGGGGGGTGGCACAACTTAAAGCAGGACCCCCAATGAATTTTGAGGACAAACCAGCATCCCTTAGGCTACAACACAATGATTTCAGGGGTGCAATGCAATTTTTTCGTTGCAGAACATATCAGAAATCATCTCACATTCCAAAAAGATCATAGGGTAAATTGCATCTAAATCACAACTTTTTCGGTTGATTAAATTGATTAAATCAATGGATTGGTTTAAGGGAAAATCTACAGGTAGCCGTCCCCATCTTTGATATAGTTCATGGGCACCGGTGTCTTGTAGATTTTCCCACCAACGCCGTGTAGGAAGCGTGCTTGGCGCTGCTCCATGCCGGTACCCTTTGTGCCGTGGCCACGCTACAAACCAAAGAAGCCAATGATGAATTGCTTGATATCCAATGCGCTCGTATTTTTGCATAGTAACGTTGTATGAATGCATCTTTATTCTGTAGAATCTAGAAAAGAAAGGTATAGATGTTGTGGCTAAGCTTGTGCCGCATGATTCCGCATGATCAAGCACTTTGCGATGGACATTGGGATGATTCTCAAAAATAAACCAGGCAACACCATGGGAGAAGATGCAGCTTGTGAGGGTTGTAAAAACAAATCCATTTGAAGTGGCACTTGTGTTTTCTCTAGTGTTTCTTGTCATCAAAAAGTAAATATCGTTTCAACTTGGCAAGCCCCTCAATAAAAACATCAACATTCATCAGAGTTGTGGTGCTAGACGCATCCTTTTTGAAACAACATAGCAATGATTTGGTTGAGCCAGCTATCGATAACTTTTCCGCCATGACATGGTCGAGGCCTGTCAAAACCAAGGTACAGAGTTTTCCTTTCGCCGACAGCGCGCAAGAGTCCTTCGCCTCCTTTACTGTCCCTTGGTGGCAACGGAGGGTCGATTTGGACTTCATGAGCAAGCATGACCAATGGCGAATGGCTGAAAACGAAATGAAACGAAATAAGTATGAGTAAAATGTCGAACAATAAATATCCAAAGGGTCTTAAAGTATAAACAACCAAAACTGGCATAATTACCGCCAGCATGGGCCAGCCAAATTGCTTGATTTCAGGAATCTAAGGGCGAACCGTGCTTCAACTATGCAAATGAAAGGTGATCGAAACATACCCGCCACGCAAATCACTTGAGATATCCAGGGCAACCTGCAAGTGGCGTGATTTTCATCAATTTTCCTCGTGATTCTGCCGGAGACCTTCAACGTTTTGATCCTTGCTCCGATATGACCATAATAGCCAGGCCCACAGAATAGTTTTTGACGATGTAATTATGTACACCTACGGGATTGTTTCTTGCCATTCAAATTCAATCGGTACATTTTTTATCCTTTTTTCTGATTTGGGAAGTGCCATCATTTGCTGAGAGCATCCAAGCTGGCTCCAAGGCGTGGACACGCAGGAAGTATTTGTTCTATCACCAGCACCTTGGCGGCCTTGGGATACCAGCGGTTTTTCAGCCCCCAGTCATCCTCTAGATCCCTCTAGGAATTTCACATAATTATGGACAATCACAATTTTTCTGATAAATCATGTATAAATGGGCCATGGCTTGTAACAACCAGAGGGTAAATCATGGTAAACCCTATTATATAGATGATTAAATCATGATCGATTCCATTGATGTTTGATGAAATTATCCCATGATTATCATGGATTTATTGAACATCCATTATATCAAACTATCCCATGATTATCATGTTTGATGGTTTCCATGATTATCAAAGCATAGTGACCATCAAACATATATCAAACATCGAAGCGGATCGACGAAGCGCGGAGAGGTTCTCGGGCCTTTACCAGGATGACCGCTCCAGGGAGCTGCGAACGCAGGACAAAACGTGGGTTGGAAAAATGGAAATCCTTGGAAACTGGTGAATTTGATGGAAATTTCTATTAAGATGATGATAATTCACATGATTTTCATGGTTCACATCATCCACAAGAGGATGATAAATGATTGCTGGAAAACCTCTGGTTGGCTGCGATGGTGTGGTTGGCCATGAACGAGGCTAATCATTCGGAATCGGATTACATGGGCGAATAACTTTGAATTCCAACTGTCATGATGGTCCATATATTACCATATGATGCCCAAAAAGTGAGATGGTTGATGTAATAATTTAAAGATATTGTCGCTACAAGAAGCTTAGATAGGGACCATTAGGGACCCGTTTTTTGTGGGTCCCAATCTGCTTTGATCATCAGTACCGAACGCCTGGGTCGCTTATACAGCCATATCACCACTATTAGCATCGTCCCGCATGGAGAGACGCCCTGGTAATGTAGCTATGGCAGCTATGGGTAGCTATGGTAAATGACCCATTTGTAGATGATTTATATTTTATAGCTCTTAAGCATGGCCGTTTGATCCATGACAAACTGTTTAGTCATTACCGGAGAGTATTCACCAATATTCCACTAATGTTCCATGATATCACCATTATATCATATATTATATCCATCAAAAACCACCATTGGTTCCATGACTAATGTCGTAAACCCAATTTAATCAACCATCCCCCAAAATCACAATTTTTATGCGGGCTATGTTTACCACCCCCAGATGGTAGTTCTTTATGGCAGCTACCACCGTATGATCCGTTGTCTTTGTCAAATCCCCATGAAATCCCTATGGGGTTTACTATTACCATCGGATTCCCTAAAAAACCCATGTAAAATTTGTAAAACCCTAAAATTTGGGTGAAATGAATACCTTTTGGAAGTTAAATCGCTATATGAATCACTACCTTTTGGTGAAATCAATCGCTCTGTTTCCCACCACATGACCCGGATTCCCGGAGGCTAACGTAAAGGATTCCACCAGCGCACCAGGCTTTAAAGATTCCCGGCGTCTCGCGCTACCCGCAGCGTGTCTGGGTGGGCGATCGCTTTGTTGAGAGCCTCTCGGCGTTTTTTTGTGTCGGGTCGCCATGGAAATCACGGGCGGATAGGCAGTGGAGCCGCTGGAGACATTGTGACTTTTGATGATTTTTGATGGGTATGGATCAATACCTATTAATACCATTTTTAGTGGGTTATTCACATCCATTTACCAGCTATTTTGATGTTCACCAGAGGTACAAGGTTTTGACACACTGCCATGTGGCTTCGATATGGCTTTTCCGCAAGATGATGGTAGAATCAGCAACTCATGTATATCCGCACGAAAGTGGAATGAATTGGATTCGTAGGGATTTTTACTGAGGCCTTGTTGAGGGATTGTCTTGTTATGCTATTAACCACTATGAGCCCCACTATTAACTGGATATGCCCTTGGTTTGGCAAGAGGAATGGCTTGATATTTTTTTCATACCATTTATTTTGCACTGTTTTGCGATTTGTAGGGCTGCAGTATTTCATTTCCTGCTGAAACAAAACTTTCCATCTATCCTACATTAAAGAGATTTAAAAATAAAATCTGGAATCTGGAGGAAACCACCATGATTGACGGGAAGAACGATGGTTTCCTTCTATATTTTTCCCTAAACCAATCCATTAAATCTAAAAAAATGTGGGCTGTGTGCGAGGGAAAATCCTCCGAGAGTCTGAGAATCCCTGGCAAAAAATCCATTGAATCTACTGATATACCTATCTCTATAAGTAATCCCATCCCCCTTCATATTAAACATCATCTCAATCTCATTGACTCATTCAATGCTCATTTTTGGGTGGAAGGGATGACTGAAATCCCTAGTGAAATCCCTAGGTAAATCCCATTACCCTCTGGTAGACTAACATAACTATGGAAAATCACCATCTATAGTAGATAAATCCACTATTTGTATGGTCATTTTCAATAGCTATGTTAAATTACCAGAGGGTAAATCCCTAGTTAAATCCCGCTGGCCCATTGGCATTGATCCCGTTGAAACCCCGCAGGCGACTCCCTGCTGCAGGGCTTCCGCAGCTCGCGCTTCTGCTTCGCCATTGCTGGACGGAAGCACGGATTTCACGGCGCACGGCACGGAGCGCCCATGAGAACAACATATGGGCTCCACTAAGGGTATGAAGAATGGTTAGTAGTGGTTACTAATGGTTAATTGTGATTAATGATTCATGGTGATTGATGATCATTAATTGATGGAATTACCCTTCCAGTGTCATCAAGCACAGCTTGCCGGAAAATCCTCCTTTATGGGGCCAGCTATAAACCTCCATCTATAATTAGGGGATTTCCAGTTGCCATGTTTGATTACCAGAGGGTAATGGTACCGGTGGTTTGACTATTATTGTAAATGCAATGGTAATGGAATTTGATAGAATAGATGGATCCATACCATTGAGAATGCTCTTGATTACAATATCATTTTACAGTGAATGGGCATGAATACAACAATTATATATGGTTGCTTCCAAAGAGTAGCACTAGGGTTATCGAATGATCATTTGGGGAATTAGCACTAAAAAATGGTCGATGAAAACCAACCATATCCAACCATATGGTGGGGATATAATTGGATAGTTGGGTTACTGGGTGTGATATGCCATTGTTTTTTTTTTTTTGCGGGTAGTTCCTGATTTTAAGACACCCATGTCCCTCTGAGTGGCTGGAAAATAACTTCAAAAGATTTAGGGGCAGTTTTGGGCCAAACACATGATGAATATCTGGGCCGACAATGATTTTTGGCAGTTTAGCGGCCAATTCAAAGGCAAATAGACTGCAACATACTGTAGCTGAAGATGTTGTTTTGTTTGGTGTGCAAAGCTTCTGAACAGCAAGATCAAGTATCTGAAGTATGGTGTCCGGCTTTGGGTTTGATTAGCAATTTATAGTCGAGCCATTGCAGTATGGTTGACGCTGGCTCTGTTTTTGGCAGTTTGGCCGGACTGCCGCATTTTCCAATGAGTTTCACTTCAATTTCAGCTGATTTCGGCCTCTCGATAGTCACTGGAGC
>Ga0126342_10002147_pt1 | contig 30027 bp, 28 predicted proteins | sample Cyp1metagenome_FD_92528 | JGI IMG/M metagenome (GOLD analysis project Ga0126342, IMG submission 92528) | Coral microbial communities from Lord Howe Island, Old Settlement Bay, Australia - Cyphastrea 1 metagenome | ecosystem: Host-associated > Invertebrates > Cnidaria > Coral ...
ATACATAGAAAATAGATAGGTAGGTAGGTAGATAGTCAGAGAAAGAGAGCGAAAGAAAGGAGACCTCAAGCACCTTTCGGTCCATCAGTGGCTTCGCTCTGCCATCCCTGATTCACAACAACCCTCCTCTCCTATAGGTTTCCTATTTTTGAAACTTCCGCCACCGCCTTGTGCGGTACTACTGGTATATGTGACATATTGTTACATGACTTGAGATTAGGATAAATCATGGTTGAGCCGGCCATTTCAAAACATATGCCCCTCTGGGGATCATCATCCAACCATGAATTTCAACGATTTGTTAGCACAAGAAGCCCTTTTAAATCAAACTCACAGCATATACAGACTGAAATGAGGTCATACACCAGCCACTCACCCATGATGTCATTTGGGGATGTGTCAAAACCAATAGTACCCCTGTAGTTCACCCCAAGTCATAGCTGGGATTTATGGATGTTCATCCCACTAAATAGCTGGTATCTATAGGTATTGACCCATACCCATTTAGCTAACATTGGAGCCCAGGCATTTTGAGCCCACCTCGTACTTGGGGGACGTGTCACAGTTCGGGGCGTTGGGAAATGTGCCATACCTCAGTGGCCAGTGGCTTGTTTTTTTCGTTCGAAGTCTTAGGATCCCAAGAACTCATGAAACCAGAGTATGTTTAACATCTCCACACCTCAAAATCAAACTAGTTTACAGTAATATGATTGAATGATTTGTTCGTCTATTTATCATACTCAAATATTGTGTATATATATATATATACATATTATAATATAACTAAATAGATATAAATATATGTAAACAAAGAATACAATACATATTCGTATCTTATATATGTATAATTATTATCATATATTCATATCGTATAAATGTGTACACGTGTTTCTTTGTGTCTAGATATGGTCACTCCCAACAAAAAATCCATGGTCTTCCACAGCACTCCACTGGGTATTCAAGGTAAGGACGTACTAGGCTGGGTCTGCGGTAGATGAGGTAACGGCTTTAACCCATGCTTTTTCCCAAGTGGCCACCATGATCCATGAAAACCTGGAATATAGATTGGAATAGATTGGAGCACCCCTATCGATAAAACGGCCATTCCAAAATCTCTGGTGGCAGCCCGTCACACATATCTCTGAGGCGCTCGTATCGAATGGCTAGGAGCCATGGGCCCTCCACATCCTGCGGGAATGTCTATTGAAACCAGCTGAAACACTGTATATATATATATATATAACAATGGCTATTATTTTAGATAACCTGTGAACCATAAGCTAAAATAACAAATACAGAGTTGTTTTTGTTTTAATGGTTTTTCAATGTGTGTTTCTTTACATATACACGTATACTTATACTTATACTATTATGTATTCCACCATCTGTGGCAAAAGCTTTAAAGTATCCAACTACTAAACCAAGGTTTACCCAGAAACCAGCAGTGGGGAAAAACAAAGTGTGCCACGTCCGGACGTTTCAGGCATAGTAGACAGCCCAATTTCTTGTAGGATAACTGTCCAATCAAAAGCACCTTTTGTTTTGATATCTTTCTGATATAATGTCGGTAATTACATGTTATTTTCACCAGGCTTTCAGGGCGATGGTTTTGACCGTTTTGAAGCCTCAAACTGGCTGTGCGTTTTGGCCGCCAGCTTTCAGTCGCAGCAGCCATGTCACGAATGTCCGACCCTCAACGGGAGAGATTTGCGTTTTTTGGCACTGGATCTAAGATCCTCACAATCCGTATTTTTGAAAGTCCAAGTTGGCCAACACTCCAAATGAGTATATATATATATATGTTGTTTGTTTCTTTCTAGACTTGAAGAATCCACAAAATAATGAAATGAGACTAGGCTCCTGTGGTGGGTAAGACATGCGAACTCGCGTGCCTGGGCGCGATGCTGCTGTGATGGTGGTATACTGGGGATATGATGGCGATAACATGCTCATCACTTTAGGATCATCATCCCCTTTCTCGGGTGGAAAAAAACATATTTGAAACCACCACCCAAATGGGTATACTATACTATACTATACCATACCATACTATACTATACTACACTACACTGTACTATACTTTTCTATATATACTATACTATACATACAAACAAATTCTCACTTACCTCGATTGCTATTTTTTGTTACTTGGCTCGTCTCATGAAAATCAGTTTATATAATTGCGTAGATACGGGCCAAAGCCCTCGTACTATTCAAGTCGTCCCATTTACAGCCACCCAGTCCCAAATAAGCATGCATCAAGTTCGAAACAAGCATATCAGGATCCACCAACCATGAACATCACGTTGATGACTGCTTGGGCATGCAAGCGCCGATGATGGTATACCCACCATATATCCAACACCAAACGAATCTTGGACATAGCCGGTCCATAGTTTTGACGAGCTTGACCCATAGCCGCATTACATACAAATACAACCTGTGCTGATCAAAAATGCCAAAGCAAAAACACCAAACACTTATCGAACGGACCACATTCATATAATCTATGATCTATATATAATGTGGTAAACTCAACGCCATGAACCCCCGCTGGGGCTATCAGTCCGACCTATTTCTGGTATTTGTTGGGATGTCTTAATTATTTAATTATTGGGTATACAAATACAACATCAACAGGAAACACAAATTTAGCACATTACCTACCACCCCCCAAAATAACATAGACCCTGTTTAAAAAATGGGGTTTTCACGACCAGTTTTTTCTCGAAACACCAACCAGGCGTCCTTCGTAGTGATTCTCTGGGTCAAGCAAAAGAAACTTAGTTGGGTGACGGGTGATATTTCTGGGTAAATGGAGGTTTCCTAAGTCATAGGGGTACCCCCAGTTCTCATCCATTTTAGATGGGGATTTTCCATGAAATAAACCCTCCAGCTATTTTTTGGATCCCCCATTTATGGAAACCTCCATTTGTCATTGCCATTCTTGATCCATGATTAGCATACAGCTGTCTTTCCATACATGCGCGAAGATCGGCGGCCTGCCTGCTGTGTGATATGTTCCGTTCTGCAGGTCGATCACTGGTTTCTGGCACCAGGTCGTTGAGTCGTTGATCTTTTAATGGGATGAAGGGAAACTTCACAGTAAGCCATAGTAAACCATAGTAAAACCATAGTATATAAACACTAGTCAAACCCTATACAGTAAATGTTTATGGCAAACACACTGGTTTCCTGTTTTTTTTTCCTGAAAGCATTGCATTGAATCTTGAAAGCAAACGAGTAAATCTGCAGGAAAGCGTTGTTTTAACACTCAAATGTTGGGGGTTGCTGGTTCTTGATCTTGGAAAAGTAATCGTGGGGATCGTGGGGATACCAATGATATAGAATCTATAGGATGAAATAATTATACCTATGCCTATATTAGTGTATTTTTGCTTATTTAAATGGGAATATAAGCAGTTTGGGAATACCATAAAGTTCGCATCATCATTTTTTCAAGCGTCAACAGTCACCATCATCCAGCCAGAAATCCAGTCAGAAATATATCGAAATCCATCAGCACCATCGCCACCATGTGCGCCTGCAAAGGTCCAGCAGCAGGAACACATTTCCCCAGCAAGTTGGCACCATAGCCTGAAGCACATCTGCAACTCATGGCATCCTTAGTGCCGCCATGGGGATGGCAAGGCGATCCGGTGATGGCAACGGTTGGATGATGACATCCTGTCAGACATCAAACCCCATGGAACCCGGTTTCCAACCATTGATTTCAACAAATATGATCTGAAAACACCGCAATTTGAAACTTCTCTCCAAACCATTGATATCCCTTCATGGATTTGTAAAGGTATAGTGATTCTCTGTAATCCCTTCCGCTAATAGTTCAATGCCACTGGACGGAACAAAACACCAGTTTACTATAATTTACTAATATATCTTCATTTGGGGTCCGTATGGGGGGGTATTCAATATCAGGGGGATTGGATTACAACCAGGGTGCACAATTTCTCACCTCGGACAATTGGATAAGTAGAGCTGTTCCTTAGTACCAAAACACACTAAATTCAACCCATACATCTTCAGTATCCAAACTTACTATATAATCAAATCATCGAACAACCATCCAATTGATATCAATTGACAGTGATGTTCAGCAATTTTCAGTACTAAACCATACTCACCCATCCACTTTGATCCATTTTTAGCCTGTTTTTTAGGGTTTTCGTCACGTGTTTCGCCGGTGTCCAAGGTGCTGTGCGCGGCAGCACCGAGCGTGGCGCCTCTCCAGGGCACTGCGCACAGCTCAGCGTGGGATCGTCGAAGTCCACGGCGCTCTGGTGGTGAAGCAACGAGGGCCGATCCGCCTCGCCGCCCCGATGGGGAAAGATGGGAAAGATGGGGATGGGGGGAAGGGGGAAAGGATGGGAAAATGATGAGTGAACGACCACTCGATGTAGCGTTAGCCGAGATTTTCAGACACGCACTTTTTTTCCCAAACATGCTTAGATAGGCCATGATGGGATTAGCTAATTGGTTAGGAACTGGGTTATAAACCACAAAAAAAAAAACGATTATCATCCATTTATACTCACTGTACTAAGTACTTATAAGTTATATGTTATCCTATAATCCAATCATATTGCAATTAAACAATCAATTTACGAACTAGTTAATAAACTCCATGGTCCATCTAAGTGGTGAAGGTTGTTGGATCGGGATGAGGAATTTCACAATGGAAAATGAACGGTTTCATGCGGAAAGTTCATGGTCATGAGGCTTTAATGGGAAAACTTTTGATTGGTACAACATGTGGAACCGAGAGCTAAGTTGTTTCGAAAGTCAGTCAACTATGTGAACTATGGTTAGCCGCTACTGTTACTGTTAGTGATTCGATTGAAGGGTTTATAAACCAACAAACATGACTAGGGGGAACCACTTTGTAATGTGTTGGGGATATACAGTAACATAGAATTATACCCCATTATATAAAAAGAAAAAACGATCAGGGATGGTTTCCTATTGGCTCCTTCTCATTACCTGGATATCATCACTGCCGCTCCGCAGCAACACGTCCTGGCCTGCAAAGCAACATTTCTCAACCTTGGGCGTAGAATTGAGAGGCAGCTACCGCAGCCCATTTCAATGGATCTTGGCAGCTGTTTTTTAGTGCTGAAAAAACTGTTCCATTGTGAACAAATAATCAAGTGCCAAGCCCACAATGCCACCTCATATCTGGCAAAGCTCTGGTTGTCATTTACAAATCCACAAAGTGGTACAACCCCATCAGAAACTGAACTTGTCTGCGCGTCTCTGGTTTTTGCTGTTGCAATCCCAAGTCTTCTTTGTTAAAACTAATGATTACTCATGGTGTTAGAGGTATCAAAATGTCATTCCGTTGCACAAATCGTATCTAAGCTGACACTGGAAACTCCCTTTTTCTGACGACCAAACTGAAAACAAACCAATTTCAAAATGATCCCCTTTACTAAACATGTACGGTGAGGTCGTTGTGAGTATAATATCCCCAGAACTACGCAAGGGTCCTTGAATACGTCCCAACACTATCTAAAAAACATGGGACACAGTGAACAAACATCATCACATAATTCATAATTCAGTCTTTTTACATGTCTTTATAGTCACTAACATTCACTAACATTGGTGAAATATTGGTGATATTCATGGATCTTCACCGTGCGTTTTGCGACCCAGACGCCCTGGCACCACCAAACGCAAGCTCTCTGGCGCAGGAGTTTCCACCTGGATGAGTCAAGCTGGTGCTTAGATGATCGATGGGATATGGGATTAGTGATTCCATGTGATTCCTGCTTAGCAACTGGAGCAACTGTATTGAAAAATAATATAAATCGGGCTCAAGCTCCGTTCCAGGGGGTGCACATGTCCAAACAAATGCGCGAACAAAATGCCCACTTGATTCATCTTCACAGCGCACTTCTTGGAGATGTCGATGCGTCCCTGTTGCGAATCTCACCATTTAGGCATGTATCACAACCTCCGAGTTTCTCATATGCGATGTGAATAGAGAATAAACATGCCACATCAAAAAAAAAATGTTGGAAACCCAACAAGAAATGGGGAATCCCTGCAATGGATTCAATAGATTCAGGCCGTTAGATCTGGGAGCCCGAAACTTCAATAAGACCAAGGCTTTTTGACTTGGGAAATATACGGTCAATCCTGTGAAATCAAGGCCATGAATTGGTGTGTTAGGGAAATGTCATAGGAACCCCCTAGTTGAGGAATTCCATAGTTTCCGCACAAACTTGGGCGCCAAGTTCCATAGTTGATCATAACTTGCCCCATTACTTCGTAGTCATGAGGGTATAGGTCGAAGTTAGGTACCCTAACTTCTACGCAACTAATCAAAAAGTAAAATAATATGTGGTCCCACAGGGCTTAAATGTTGACTCATCTCCATGAACTGGAATACATCCTTCATGTTTGGATTGTTCCTGTCCACACTATTGCTGCTGGATGACATCCCCATATATCCCCCTTAGGACTGTTTGATGTACCGATGATTGCAGGTCAAGATAGCCACGATTGCCGGGTAATATCCCCATGTATTCCCATCATTGTTGGATAATGGATCTATTCTTGCTGCTTAGTATGCTCTGCTTAAAAATGGTCCAGCATCTGGTTAAGATCCAAAAGGCCGCACATTGGGTTTGCCGCAAACAAACAACATGTGGAGACAGGAAAAACATGGAAAAACCCTGTTGGTAAGCCTTGGGCAGGGCAAGACATTCTCAGACTGACCAGTTAGCAGATCTCCATGTCTGATGATATCCCTATGGAGTTTCCAGCCTCCAGGGAGACACTTGTTGCTGAGGAACCGCCCCACACAGAGACCACAGCCACCTCCGTGTCAAGAATGAGCAAGTGTGGATCTGTGATAATGCATGGGTGTGTGTGACTGAATCACTAGATCTATTCATCTATATGAATATATATATATATATATATTCTATCTACATATATTTATATCTATATTTATATTTATATCTATATCTATATATATATATATATATGTGTATATATATCTACATCTACATCCATATATATCTATCTTTATACGTCTGTATCTATCTATATAATTATGTGCTTATGATATCCTATGTATGAATATGTTGGCACATATTTCATATCTGTACAGCGGGCAACTTCAACATTGAGACAGGCACGAGGTGTGCATTGTACCCAGTTAGATGTGGCTCGAAGCATGAGATGCGACACCTGCTGAAAGAGCATTGCAGCATTCCGAGGGGATTTCTACATCTGTTGATTTGTCACATGGCCAAACCTGACAGGCTATTTCTTCATGTTACCTCTCAAAAAATTCTTGGTGGCCTTTTTTGTTTCACATGCACATAGCGACATACCTCAACCAATGGTTGTGGTTCAATGGTGGTGTGGTCAGTGGTTTGGAATCACCAAGGGATTCCGTTTCATGATGTTGTTGATCAGCCATGGAACCGGTTGTTTCAAACCATGTTCCTACATGTGTCGTCTATAACAATGAGATATAATCATAATTCCAACTAACTTGGTGAATTGGTGAACCCAAGAATAAACCATCACCAGCAACCAATCAGTTCAGGCCCTTTTACATCACCTCAAGTACACATCCAAGCATACACTCCACTTGAGTCTATTAATTCTATGTTGGGTTGGGTTTATACCATTAATGTAACCTCATTATACAACCAATTAATGGTTACCTTCTATGAATGGTTGCCTCGCTATACAACTCTGGATCTAGGATGATTCACCAAGCTGAACCATCCCTCTGAAAACATTTCACGCCGTAGGCCGGTCGTCACAATGCATCCCTCTATGTATCCCCTGACTCACCAATTATCAATATGAATATCCCATGACATCCCATAAATTCCCATGAAATAACTCATGATCCTGTTATATCCACTTCTATCCCCATTGAGTAATCAAACATGGCAAGCTGGATTTTCCCATATTTAGTTCGTTGATTTTCCAAGCTATAAATCTCCAGCTATCGTGGATTCCCCAGTCAGCCACGTTTGATGACACCGGAGAGTAACCATATCATATCACATATTCATTACATCCCGATTTTGTGTAACCATTAATAACCACTGCTGGAGGTCAAGTATCCCATATTATCCTAAAGTTTTACATTTATAATGGGATATACTATTCCCATAATTAAGTATGTAAAGCCGCATTGCTGGATTATTCATCACTGTATGTAACATTATATAATCATGTGTCCCATTAAATAGACATTGGTATACCCATATTATCCCATGTTGTCGCATATTGTCCCACATTTACTGGATTACTGCATCTAACCATTATTTCATTACTGTATATAAGATTTTACAATCATATTAGCCCATGAAACATATTATCATATCACCAGTCTGGACATCCCAATATCACAATCCATGAATATCATCCCATTAAATAGTGGATAGTATCCCGTGGGATAGATTGATCTTATTAATCCATTACAAGTAACAATTATATGGTGTTAATATGGTAATTATACCATTGTTACTGTATCTAACCATTACTTATATATCCCATGTCACGTAAAAATACTGTAAAGTCTATAGATACATGATAACATCATTACCATATATGTATATATACCATGATTACTGTTAATATAACCCAATATATAACGACTATCTATTCCGGTTGGTGGTTTCAACCCCTCTGAAAAATATGAAAGTCAGTTGGGATGATGACATTCTCAATATATGAAAAAATAAAAGCCATGTTCCAAACCACCAACCATATGTATAATAATATATATATATATATGTATTCTACCATTATTAATGCTAATATAACCCAATAATTACTATCTATTAATATAATCTCATCAAAATGATATCCCCATTGGATGCTAAAATGGTCCACCTGGGAGGCATCGGCCAGCGCGATGCGCCGCGGCAGCGTCACGTGCCCCAGCTGACCCAAGGTCTGATGCGCCGCGTCGTAGACCGTGGCATTCCTGGTCTACCCAGCCAGATGCCGAAACGGACAGCTGGAAATGAGGGAGGAAACCGTCACCGAACGAACATCCTGGAAACACCAATTTCTGTTTTGTTGGGGGATTACATAGAATTGATATCCCAGTGCTGGCTTTTGTTCCCAACCTTTAATCTTTGATACCCCAATTGTTGGTTCAGATATTCAGTATTGATGGCTCCTGGCACCACAAGGTGGCTCCCTATAGCTAGATAAGTCGCGTTAACGAAGTATGTCTAGGAATGACTAGTCAAGGGTTTGTAATCTGCTGAATTTTGAGTCCCCCCAGAATTCTGTTCCACTTTTCGACTCGGCAAGTACTGGATGCAGCTGTCCAAGGTGCTCGATATCGCCAGAGCCTGTCAAATGGATGGCGCTGACCAACCAAGTCCTTAGCCCAACCCCAAGATCCCCAAGTAACCAAAAAGAAATGGCCTGGTTCTGGGTAAATTACAACTTGATTCACAAACCTGAAAACTTTGGCGATTTTGGGCTCTTGGGACCCCAAACAATAAATTATCCATGGTTGGTATAGACTGAGAATGACCAACATGGTAAGTCTTTTGATTTGATCCCTACCTTCTTTTTCTAGACAAAGCTGGTCAGAGCAAGTCAAAGCCGTAGTTGTGCTTGCGCAACCCTTGCAGACAATGGATGTATAAATCATACATATAAACATAAATATAAATATATACTGTTAATCACTATTGTTTATTATTGTTTATACGTAAGTTTTTATACGGTTTTGGTCCGAAAACATGGTACCTCTAAATCAACTAGCTGATTAAATATGCTTTTGTTTGCCTATGTTTCTTCAAATGTAATCTTTGGGGCCCAAGCCCCATTTCAAACACATACACACACACAAAATAAAAATCAAACATCGGGCCTTCAAGGCCAATCATTGCCCATCATCCTTTGCCCCCTTTGCCAACCGCATCAAGGTGCTGAAAGTAGCTGGGAGGACAATCACAGGAACAATCTTCTTGCCGCAGCATGTTGCCTCTGCTACCGGCTATAGCTGTGTCAGCTTTTGGCCTTGACAAAGTATAATTTTGGGATTTTACACAGCATGAAGCATAGACATACCCTCCGGTATATTGACACAAAAGTATGTAAGTCATGCTCCTGCTGTTTCCCATGTGTTCTTCTTTCATATGGTATAGTTTACTTAAACATAATGTTAACAAATGTCGGTCCGTTGGGGACCCCGGCAGCTATCAAAGAAACAAAATACACCGCAAAGCCCATGAAGCAAACACAAGCAACTATACCGGCAATGGAAATGCACATTTTTAAGTTTAGGCAAAGCACAATTCCAATGTTTGATGATCAAAGGATAAGTATGCATTATTCTACTACATGAAAACCATTGACCCATTTCCGGGATTCTTACAATGGCCCATACTAGCTTAATGCCAACACAAAACAAGCGTCCAGGCCCAAAACATGTACGACCACGTGTGGTGTTAAGTTTGACTTTGATACCATTAGAAGAACACCACTGTATACTCTTCAAACTCCACTGGAGGATCCACCAATATGAGGCTTCCCAAAATGCGGAACGCCTCATATACCCAAATTACAATGTTATAATAATTAATAATGTTTAAAGCGAAAACCAATGGTTTGGCTCAAGAAATACTACCGGGGACCATGAAAACCAGACACCTCCCCATACCTCCCCCAGGCCTGAACAACTTTCCATACAAATGCCCGGCATCCGTTGGCAGACTTCGTAGCCCGCACGGCACAGGGTCTGTTCCAAGGTGGTGTTGGGCGGTGTGAGCCTAGCTGGGACCATGGGAGATCTAGGTGCACCCGGTTGAACATAACCAGCAAACAAGATGGAATATAAGTGTTAGTAACCAGTTGGTAAACATGAAACTTACTATATAATTCTATAGAATTCTATAGATCACTTTATCTCACTATATACATACTGTTCTTTTTCTCGGAGGTTGCTACACGTGAAACGGTGGATGCTTGGGATCAATGAAGAAGCAATAGATGCAATATATAATACAATATATGTATATATATATATATATATATGTATAATATATATATACACATAATATTATATGTATCTTATATATCTGTATCTTACATATCATCCAATACATTCATGGATGATATGAACATGGTAAACTGAACCAATCATGGATATCTCCGACCATCTCCCACGAAACAGTGCTGGTCTCATCTCTTCACCGTTCTACAGGATTGGTGATAGCATTTGGAAAAACATAAGCTCGTGGTGATAGTGACTTATCCCCAAACATTTGAAACTTCACTCACGATTCACTCGGAATATCATAACATGTTGAGTTAAACCGCATTTTTTCTGATCCAATCAGAAGCAATGTGCCTGATTGGAGGTGACTATAACATCCAATCCGTCTAGACCAGCAGCCTTCACCACTTTTTAGCCTATAGTGAAATCAATTGAATCACCATCTTGTCTCGGTGAAGATTGGTTTGTCTGAAAAAGGCGGTATGACCGATTCTGCTGGATTACATTGGATTACTCTCTGGTAAACTAACATAGCTATGGAACATCACCATCTTCAATGGGTAAATCCACTATAAATGGTCCATTTTCAATAGCTATGTTAGTTTACCAGAGGGTACATTGGATTACCATGGATTACCAAAGTTTTCCGCGTTAAGAGTTGCGGCTTCTTCTCACCTCGGCTTCGCATGGCACGCTGAACCCTCGCGCTGCTCGTAAGGCCTTGGCGCCACCGATGTATCCAGCGGGCACCATGTGACCTATGAATATGATAAAAAATGATTACCATCTGGTTATTTAACATAGCCATGGAAAATCACCATTTTTAATAGGTAAACCATCTATAACTGGGCCATTTTCCATGGCTATGTTAAATAACCAAAGGGTAAACATATCATATAATATCCACAGCGTGGGGATAAGACCACCATTTCTGCACAAAGCCAAACATGTTTTCCTTGACGATGGGGTACAAATGGTTCATACCCGCATCAATCATCGTCAATACCCCCCTTCTTCTGCCAATTTCTAGCCAGAATCCCAAAGTTTGACGGTGAATATATAACCACCATTGATATCCCCATTGTTGCTAGTTTTGCGAGTAAATGTATGTTTATCCCGCCATCTTTAAACCTGAAAAAGTATATGTATCTGCTTGTAAACTACCGTACAGTAGCTCTGGAAAGTCACCATGTTTACTATCTACATTCATGGGTCATCTATACCACAGCAATGGGAGTTTACTGGAGGGTTATGATTAACTATCCAACTATCCCGTGAAATCCCCATGAATATAATGCGAACGCATCTTAAAATCACATCTGTTTAAACGATTATTGTTATCCTTCAGTAAAATTAACATAGACCCTGCCATGAGGGTTAAAAGATGTTAAAAGACTAGTTTCCACATGTTTCTACTAAATTTATCACATGAGCTAGTTTCAGGTTATGTTGGTTTTGAATCATCAATCCCATGAAATCACCATGAATATTCCATTTAATTCTTCATTTTTGAGTAGGGTGACCATCACTAATGTTATCAACAATGGGACATAATTGGCCAACAATGGGGATCTGATGGGAACATCACCAACAACAATAGATGATCAGTCGATAACAAGGATGCCAAACCCATCCAAACCCTATGGTCAGGGTATTAACCATCAATTTATACTTAAATTCCTCCTGGTAATCCAACATAGCTATGCGAAAATGGTCCGTTTATGGAATTTTGAAAACAGAAAAACACATGACATCACCATCAACATTCCCATTCAAAAAAAACAAAACATGGAACTATCTGGGTAAATTATAATATTTCACTAACCTGAATTAAGGCCATTTTGGGCTGATTTCCCAATAAAAACCATGATTTCCAGTGAGGTCGCAGTGAGGTCGTTATAATTTACCCAGAACTATTTCATGAAACCCTCATACCCTGTGGTAATTTAACGTAGCTATGGAAAATCAGCATTTTTAATGGGAAAACTCACTATAAATGGTCATTTTCAATAGCTATGTTAAATTACCAGAGGGTAAACCATCCATTTTTTCACCTCCCATCTGCCGAGGCACGTGTTGCAGGCCGCCAGCCGTCGCAGCTCAGTGATCTGCGCGCCCAGCGTCAAGGTATCCAGGGCCTCCTGGTGGACGCGCCTTGGTGCCATGGTGGGTGGAAAACATATGAAAAACACATTCAAAATATAGGGAATACCTGGAAAATACGGAAATTGAGTGGAACATATATTCAAACTTGAGGTACCCAAGGCACCCAAGGTACCCTAAAATAGCTGGTTCATGGGTGTTTCTTCCACCTTTTAAAAATCCTTTTATATGGCAAAAGTGTTTGACCAATCCCTAATCCCCAGAAAATATATGCAAATATATTGAACACATTATGGGAGGCACAAGGAAAACATGACAATTTCTCTTGGCAAAAAAACTTCGGTTGGGACGTTTTTCTTCGGGGATCGTTTCTGGAGGACAACCAGGGTCCAGGATCATGGTGGTCCCAGGTGCGATCTCTGACTCTTGATGTCATGGGTGGATCCCGGGTACCCTCTGGTAAACTAACATAGCTATTGAACATGGCCATTTATAGTGGATTTATCCATTAAAAATGGTGATTTTGCATAGTTATATAATATGTTAGTTTACCAGAGGGTAAAATGGAAGTGAATTTGAACCGATCAACAACTTGCAGTTTGGGAGACTTGGCAAGCAATGGCAAGCACATTCATTTTCTCAAATTGATGGTCACATATCCCAGTATATCGTAATATCCCATTATATTTTACTGGTTGGTGGTATACCTACCCCTCTGAAAAATATGAAAGTCAGTTGGGATGATTATTCCCAATATATGGAAAAACAAAAAAGCCATGTTCCAAACCACCAATCAGTTTATCTCATTACCCTCCGGTAAACTAACATAGCTATTGAAAATGGCCATTTTTAATGGGAAAATCCACTATAAATCACCATTTTCAATAGCGAACTGTTAGTTTACCAGAGGGTATCCCATTACAATACATGCCATATCCATTTTTTGACTGCTTCAGTCTCGTCTCTGAGAAATGCCGAGACTCAGCTCATCCAATTGCGCAGTGTACATTGGCAGATCGTAGTAGGGTCTGCCCGACGTCAACATCGCAGGGAAACCTCATGGCAAAGTGCATCAGATATCATCAGATCACATCAAGTCATGGTTTATACTGCACTTCAAAACACCATATATATATATATATACATAGGTTTCTAGCAATAATATATTATATATTGATTTAATATCAGGTAAACAGATTATGTTTCGTTTTCCAAATATTGCTATACCTCCGAGGTCAATCCCACATGTTCATCCATGTCAATATAAATCCAACATGAGACTGGAGAATATCCTATTTATACATCTACTGTATATATAATAATAATGATAATAATAATAGAAATAATAGTAATAGTAATAACAATAAAAATAAAAACAACTGTATATATAATTATATATATATGTCATTAAAATTAGCTTACCATTAAATAAAACCACCATTCAGAAGGATTTCCTAGCAAACCATCTTTGAATACCAGAAGACAACTACTTACATTCCCTGCCATTTCAGGACACTAAGTTTTCATAGGTTTTCCCATTTTCCCCATTAAAAACCTCCGCTTGTAGATTATTTTCCTTCTTGACAAACAAACACAGCGGCAGGGTCACTCACCTCTGACCTTGCAAGACCGTTTGAGTCTCAAACTCAACTAGATGATGTTCCATGATTTTCCCAAGGAAAACCGTCCATTTTTCCAATTTTTCCCAGGCGCGTTTCATGTTCACCGGCCCTACGTGGAAGACGTCCCGTTGCTCCGGCGCCACAAAGGGCGCCTCCAAGATGTCGCTGTGCGCCACGCTGCGATAACCTGAGGAGACGAAGCTGCCGTCCTCGGCACCGGTGCTGGATGTAAACACTGAAAATAGGGGGGAACTTCACCATGAAAACTGGTGGCAAAATGGTGATTTCACCATGAAAATGGTGATTTAGCCATGTTGGGGATTGAAGCATGAACAATGATGCAACATGCTGGGATTTTGCCAAACCATGGTGACCCTATGGTGATTGGATGTGGATTTGACCATGAAAGTGGTGAACAGTTGGGTGTTTTAACCGTAAAAAAGGTGAACAATAGGGATCTAGAATCTAGCCGGAACAAATAGGAATTGATCAAACAAAACGGTGATTTAGCCACCCAAATTACGAGAATCTTATGTTAACACATGATTAGTATATGTGGATGTTAGAAACATGTTAAACCATGTGGATTTCACCATCAAAACTAGGGATTTAATGATGATAGTCATGGATAGTTGGATGTGTCTGGAAAATTGGTAGTTAGACCATGTCTGTGGCCATTTTGATGGGGAAAACCAAGATAAACTGATAAACCATCAAAATATACCAAAATCATCCAAAATCCATGAAATTTGGGAGTAGTGTAGTTGTGGATGCTGAAAAAAAACGAAGGCTCCAACAAGACTATACAATGGATATTGTCTATTGCTACAGTAATTAATGAATGTTAAACTGTGCAGTGTCCAGTTCTTTTCACCATAGGTGTCTACAGAGACATAAACCAAACTTGGGGGAACACACCTTCTCTCAACAGCAACATGGAATGTCCAAACAGAGCGTAGTCATGCGTAGTCTGTAAAGTTCTAAAGTCCCCTTATGCGTCCTCCCACAAACGAGTACGATCAGTATATGGTCCTTAAAAACACAACTGGCCCCTCAACAACAATATCAAGACAAGTGGTCATATCCTTGATTATTACATGCCTTGTTCAGAACATCTCCAACTTTTTCCATCTCCCAAGAAAATACCTAGAAACTAAAACATATCAGATATCTCTGACTGCAGCTCTATCACATCCAGCTTGGTCAAGCATCTTCATTTTTGTCCACGGGTCCATGTTCAACCCCAAATTTATATAAGATCAACATCTTTTGACCCAGGGTGGACTAAACAAAAATATCTGGTCTTTCCCTGGATTTTTTCAAAGTTTTCCCTGTTTTTTTCTCCAAAAGTTCCCATGTTTTCCACATTTTTCCACCTTGGCCAAGCATCCACGTAGAAGAAGATGTTGTGCCTCGATGCCACGTTTTGGGTCACCGTAACTGCCACATGTCGCCAAGGCTCCCGGGAGTTGTCCCAGGAGAAACTGCTGGAGGCGATGCTGCTGTCCTGCACTCCCATGGAGCGGGGATCCTCCTGGACCTATAAAGATGGACCACCAACAAATTATTAATCTGGGTAAATTTATAGTGAGTTTTCCCATTAAAAATAGTGGTTTCCCATAGTAATCCAATAATATCACCATAGATCTGGGTAAACCTATGGTAAATTAGAATGGTTAATCTATGGTTAATATGTGTTACTATGGGTTAATGATGGTTAATCTATCTGGGTAAATGAAATAATATTTCACTAAGCTGAATTGTTGGGCCATTTGGGATGATTTCCATTATTAGCCATGATTCCAGTGAGGGAGAACAGTGAGGTCGTTATAATTTACCCAGATTAATAGAGTAGTGGATTATAAATGATGGTCCACTACTCTATTGAAAAATGGTGTTCTAACAATAAATAATTAATATAGTAATGGATTGTTAATCATTTATGTTAGAACATGTAACTGTTGGAAATACTTATGATGATGGATTATTCATGGATTATATTAATGAACTGTAAGTGATGAACAAAAATGATCACTGTAAGAACACGTAACATTATTCAATTCGCATAGGAGTATGCATTTTTGTAATTTCAATTGATCCAAAACTGTGGTATTCTGATATTCAGTTTATTATCTGGGAATTATTACTGTACTCATGAATGGATCATATAGTCCCTATCCATGAACCCTAGATTATGAGTTTGGGTTGATGTCAATACCTACGGTTTGAATGGATCCAAATCGTGTCTTCAATTAATTTCTCTAGCTTAGATTCGAATGGATTGAAATCTCTAGTTGATCTTCTGATGTTGTACTATAAGATTGAACTGGATTGATTTATTGAATATTATTATAATTATAATATATACTTTGAGAAGCTATGATTTGTTCATGGGAATTGCTACACTTGATGGAGGTGTTGACAGGTTACGTGCAGTGGAGTGGAACCGAGTTTGGAGGTTGGATTCATCAGGGTAAGAAAATATCACCATCCATAATGGAAACCTGTCTGGCGCTACGTATGAACATCGTATGTATCTAGCTAATCTCATCCAATCTAATCCAATCTAAGCTGCTAGTGTAGTCACTAGTAGTCAAATCTAATCCAACAATCCATCTTTCCATAGATTGTTGGTGTCCAATTTCAGGATTCCCTGCCTCAGCACTGATGTGAGAGGCTAACGTCACTCGACTGTGGTAGAAGACCAGCCTAAGAGCTAAGGCGTCAGCTGCGCCACCATGGCCTTTAAAGGGTTTCAACCAAAACGGCCCTGAAACCCTGGGATTTCAAGGCAGAATGGGCCTCAAAGGTCAAGGGGATTCCAATCAAAATGGACCTATCATTGAGTTTCTCTGGATTCGCATGACAATATGTTTCAAGAGGTACGAACACTTGTAGGTACTTGGCCAAGCAGGCTCCGTGGGTGAGCTTTGACCATCCAAATAGAGGTGCTTCCCATCAATTATGCTCCTTCAAATCTGGGTTCCCACTGTTTCCAGGATATTAAACAAAAGAAACAAATGCCTTACACAAAACGAGCCGCACGCTGTTGTCGCATCCGAGAAACTGCGCCTGTCCAGCGCTCACATGCCTCAGTGCCAAGTACCTGATGCTTCGAGACATGGTTTTCCTGTAAAGGTGCAATCCTTATTCTTCCTGGATAAGTCATGATAAATCCACGTTTTGGTCGCAATTTAAATCACCAGTTTGCGCCGTTGAATCCATGTCTACGATGTCATGAAAGAAGATTCCCTCCACAACTCCCCCAGTTGTCGATGGGGCACCACGAGGGGAAGCTACCGAAAAGCACGGCCAGACTACTGACGCTGGTGACACCTGATGCCATCGTCCAAAAGAGTTCTCAGCTGGAAAATGGTTGCCACAAGCACTACATAACAGATATAACATCTGTATATATTTGATCGGTTGCCAGTTATCAAATAAAACATACGTATATAAACAAAAGCAAACGTCAGAAAACCAAAAATTAGCCCAGACATGCCCAGACCATGACCACAAACACTATGAACTATCACTAAGAGAGTTGCCTTGATTACAGTAAGTTCCTGAATGTTGTCCATCCTAAAATTCATCATGAGCATCATCTATAACTAAAATAAACTTTATGAAGAATCATCAATATATGCAATAACACTGTCTACACACTGACTGACACCACATCATCACTGTCATGCTGTGTATCATCACTTTCATATCCATAGATTGGTTTATGGAAGCACACGCACACACACACACACGAACAACAACCCTGGTTTTAGCCCCAAATAAATTATCCAAGAACTCACCAGCACAACCCTCCAATTTGATCCAATTTGGATATCACCATCCTTCATATATATATATATATATCCAAAGGCAAATATTTCGCGATGAAACTCTAGGCCTGTCGGGATGGCATCCAAACCTGAGAGGCGACAACAATATGGAAGGAACTCGTCAAAATTGTCTTGACACGTTGACATAGGTGAAAAATAGATAACTTCACTCAACTTCACTCCTAGCGGCTAGCGGCGTAACCACACAAACAACTCTTCGAACATGGTTTGACATTTGAAATCACCAAGGTTCTCAAGTGATAAATTCCACACAAGTGCATTCAATTCAGCCGTTACAAAATCATGATGGAACACCTTCACACAATGTTGCACCAGCCAGGAGAATAGCAAGATTGCAGGGGAAAAAAATTAGCACCTCGGTACTTGAGCCGTGTTTGTAACCACTTGCACGGCAATTTTGGGTAACCTCCGCGAAAAACATGATTGCGCCCAGAAACTGATGTTCACAAAAGTCTCCACCGTGAAAGGAGGAACCAGCGGTGCCACCGCCAAACCTGCCACGGTTTCATCCAGCAAGGGGTGTACCCTTTGAGCTATGGGATCGCTATTGAAAACGACTATATATATAATATTATATAATAAACCAGAAAAGATGCAAATACTACGACCATACTTCCATTGGTCCAAGGTCCAATGTCTTCAATGGTCAATTTTTGCTTCGCAATGGCGTTGAGAGTCCAAGTTTCTGAACCGCTCTGCTACAGTTCTGCTGGTGCTTCAGAGACAAATCGCTTCTGGAATCTTCTGGAAGGATATTCTCTCTTGATAAGGTCGCCATCAAACTTTGGCCAGTATATATTTGTAAGCAAATAAGGTGTCACCCAAATCATTCCCAACCATGTTGGGGGTCATCTTTGATTATACAATAGCTGTGGTATCATGTAGCATCCAATAAACATCCAAGGACATCAAAGGACTATAATATTCAGGTTACCTTGGACTCCAAATCAACCAACCCCCCAATCCACCCCATCACCCCTCACCTTTAGTTCAATAATGCTACTCCCATTTCCAAACCTCTAGACTCTAGATTATACCATATTATACCTTCACAACAACCCCTTAACCAACCTTCACCTCCCATCTCCCCCTGAGGCACTCTCCGCCGGCGGCTTGGCTGCCACGAAGGCCAGGGTGATCTCGCAGCCGTCGCCGGCGCCGCGGCCGCTGCTGGTGAAGTTAGCCACGGCCGTGAACTGCGGCGCCTGGCGGCACGGCGGCAGGGTGGTTTGATGTGAGCATTTGAGGAGCCAAAAGCAAGATAAAGCTAGCAGATCAGGAGCAGTTTTCATGGCCCCGTGATCAACGGTGGTTTCTTCCTAGCAAGGAAGAATGCAGGAAGAATAGGTTTCCAAAATGTCCGTTCCTTTTAACCGCCAATGCCAGGAGAAGTCGTGCAATAAGGCGACTTCTTACACTGGGCAACTCCCACCAGCCCGCTCTCCCTTGCGGACAAGTAGCTGTGATTCCAGCTGGGAGGTCACATTCATGATAAGAGTTGTTGCCTGAATCTCATATCCGCTGGCACGGCACCATCTTCTTCGTTTCGTGGTGAGCACCACGAGAAAGAAAACGGTCTAGTCAACTGGTCCAGTATCTTCCAAGATCCATGCATGATAACAATGGTTGGCACTTGCAAGCCATCGATCATATTTTGAATTTGTTTGTCACTTAGCCTCTGGTGTACTCAACAGATCTGTCCATTCCTTATTCATGTTTCTGCAATGACATGAGTAATGAAGCCATAAAACACCCACTTACAAAGTACACAGCAATTACACATATGCTACATATGTCACATATGTCAATCTGTGAAACTAAGAAACATGAACTGTCTTCAGATCTATCCTCGTGCTAACAACGTCAACTTGTGCCTTCCTGGGTGCCCGAACATACAGGTGACCAGTAGCCAATTTCACCTTGGCATGAACGTCCCACTGGGCGTTGGTCCACCTGGCACGTCTGCCGACACACCAAGGAAGGTTGATGTCATGTGCTACAGACTTCAAGTCTTGTCCATCACCTCTTCCACTCTGCCTTTCTAGCTGCTCAGTTCCTATGAATTTGGCAGAATACGCAAAACCTACAAAAAACATCTTCAGCATCGTACACGTTCCAGCAATACAGCGCTGGCTCCTGATGACTTGTCACTGGAAGCCAATGTAAAGGCTGCAAATCGCGCAAGAATCCCTCCCTCACTCAGCCACACCTCTTGGCAGAGAAATGCACAACTGCTGTTTGGCCATTTATAGGCATAAAAATAGTGGTTCCCCGTCACTGCATCACAGACCTGCGGAGCTGGATACCCACACATCCCCAAACACAAAAAAAACTGCTGGTCTCAACCAACATGTTCCGTTCTGCAGATCTAAGCTCAATCATTTGGGTAGAGTAAGCACTGGGGTCACAAATGTATTGAACATGATGCGGTAGGTATCTTTACAGATACAACAGCATCGAGTATCAAGCTGGGCTAGTCCCTCTTCCAAAGATACTTCAACCATCACATTATTCACACTACAGGTGGCATTTCGATATGGAACATCTAGATCCTAGAGGCTAAAGCAATCTAATAGGCCCTGACAAGCTGTTCGGTGTCACAACAGAAATTCTTTGCTTCTCTGGCATAGCAGCCTCAAGGCTCATTGTCAGAAATAAGATTCTGTGTACATGTTGTTTTCTCAAATCAACTTAGGACACTGAGGACACCTAAACTATTCAAACTCGGCATGACAGCAAACAACCAAAGAAGATCAAATACGTCGGTCCTGCTCAGTCTCCCCATCTGCCCACAGACTTCGTATTGCTGCACTGCAGGTGCCGTCCTCACAGCCGAAACGCCTGCAGTTCAAAACCAGCAGGCGGTTCAAGAGAACATATATTATATCAAACAACGAACGGACAGTCACATGTTTTGCCGTTGCAACCAGCTGACGTTGCCTGGAACCTTAAAGCTGTTGTGCCAAAACATATTGTGTCATACATAGTGTTCCTTGCAATGTGCATTGGAATTGTGGTGCATTGCGATTGTTGGACACAGCTTTTCTCAGGCACCATGAAATTTACTGGACAGTGGAACATGACATGAGCAAAACAAGTCAAACACAGGAGTGCTGCCACCTGTAGCAGCCTGACTCACAGCTGCTGTCGCAGCCAGCCAAAGCGCATATCTAAGCGGTGATTTTGCGGTGGTGGAACAAACACAAATTGCACCACTTGCAGTCAATGAACAGCACCACAACCACAGTTGTATAATACATCATCATATATCATATATAAGTATGTAATGAATATTCTATAGTTGTTAATGAATATTCTATAGTCGGCTTCCACATGCTGCAGAGCAATCCGCAAGACTCGCTCTATCAACAAAATTATAGCCTGTATTCGTGTTCAAACAACGCTACCATTTGCAAATGATTGCATGCTCCTCTTCCGACTCTTTGTTTCGTTTCATTTCCTGTCACGAACTAAGGCCTATACCTGCGATGATTGCTCCACGATCAATTGTGTCTTCTGCGCATCACTGCATTGGTTCTCCTGGTGCTCTCTCATGACTGGATGAAAACAAACAACATCAACATACATGACTGACCTGCAAGAGATCGGCAATAACGCTATAGTATATATACCGGTTTGTCCCAAATTGTTGCTGAAAATCATGGAAAATCATGGGTTCCGAGGCTGCTCCTGTTTCAGAGTCTCTCACCATGCACTTTCATCTGTTGGATCCCAATGATCCCATGCCATGCCCATTTGGCTGATGAAGTCATGGGGGATAAGGTTCCTCTGACCCAAATGAAAGTGTTCGAGCACCCACAGCGAATGAGTGACCTTGAGTTCAAGTGATCCCAAGCGACCCGCGTTTCACAGCGTACATACCAAGCAACCAAACGGTCCAGTATCTGATCTATTGTGCTTAACTCTCCTCGCTGAATTTGGTTTGCCGCCCAAACAACCAGCATGTGGCGCTCAATTGATTTGCGAAAGCCCGGAAGTCAAAAAAACATCAACCAGTTGGAATTAAATTGGAAGGACATTGTATTACAGTGTACTTCCAGTGCATTTACTTCCGCAAGATCAACACATGCGGATGCGGATGGGATATGATGGGATGGGTTCAAAAAGCCAACTCAAAAATGCGATGGTTTACGAGTTTACGATCCACATATATCACTATCTGTGGTTCTTCTGAGATTGAAGTTTTGCCGATGCCAACAATCTGGTTGTGTCCCCGTTTTCTGGATCAGCTACAATCAATGCCCATCAACACTATTCAAGGATATTCAAGGCCATGTTTGATGATTACCCTACCAACTAGGTATACAGATGTATACAGCAACCATTATTCATTGTCAGGTCATTTGAGGCCCTATAGATTATCCAAATGAATGAATTGTATTTTTCTGCAAGCTTCAAAATATGGGTATTAGTTACCACAAAGGAACAAACAAGAATTCCCAAATTCCCAAACCTTGATAGCATATTTAAGGCAATTTGGGATGCTTCCCCGTGCTAACCATCATTTACGACGAGGTCGCCGTGAGATTAAATGGCTCAAGACTTGTCCTAGCATATGGCCAATCTTGGACACCCTGCAGAATATTCATCAATTTAGCTGATTACAACTACAACAACTACTACATATTCCCAAGATGCGGAGAAAACCAGCCCAAAAAAAAGCATCACGTACTAAAATTGAAACACCTAAGCTAGGTTAAGCATAAGGGTTATTTCTGATTATTGATGTTTCATGTAAATCTATTGGGGTATTGCATGTTATTGATGTTACATTGTTTATCTATTGGATTGAAGATCATCCAACAAGATTGACACACATTTCACTGGAAGGCACCACTCGAGAACCCCCTCGCTGCCGCCAGTACCCGCTCCTCTGGCATGGGCTTGGCCGCGCGGACCGTCATCTCCTGCACGGCCTGCAGTTGCAGCACCTGCGGCCGAGGGCCATGTGGGACACGCAGTGGAGGGGCAACCAAAATTGGTGACTTAACCATCCAAAAATGGGGGTCTTAGATGGTTCAACCATCTGGTTGGTCCGGAAGATTGGGCGGAAATGGGGCGAACATCTCTGGGTTCCATGAGAAATTAGGAAGAAAACAGCAAAGAAATGGAGGTTCGATGATTATAAGACCTTTGAAGTACATTGAAATACGCTGTGTTATTGATGTAATATCATGTTCTTATATGTTCTTGTATGTCCTTGTCAAGCAAGATCAATCTAAGGTGTCATGGATTCATCCGAACAGAGGGTGTGGTTTCAGCAAGGCAGTGCCTGGTCTCCTACAGTAAAGGCATTGGTGTCGCTGCTGCTGCGATCCACATAGCTGGCGAAGGGTCCCAGCAAAGAAAGGCCTGGCTGAAAAAGGTGGGGCACCATTGTTAAACAGCAGAAACACCGGGAAAAAGTGGTGTTTTTACTATCTTTAAACAACAACAATATGGACATGTGTTGTTGACTTATGTTTGCCAAGTTGGTTCACTAATGTCAACTATGTCCAGGGACAATGGTAACTTGAACAGATGCAAACATGTGAGGATGGGTCACTACTTGTTCTACCATTTTTTGGGGGGGAGGGGATGAACATCTGTTTCACAGCCATTTTCATGTTCACCAGGGCTACCGCCACGGGATTTCAAGCGCATGTGCCATAATTAAATTGCAGAAGACCTGGTTGTCATACCACATGAATACACTATGTAACTATCATTAGCATGATATTGATATACAATACAAATTAATGGGGAACATGTAAACATCACCCCACGAGAATGAAGAACCAAAAAGCGCATCACATCAAAAGTAATCCCTTCCCTCCACATTAAAATTCCCGAACCGACCCTGATGAAATGTACTGGATCTATCCACGATTTAGCGGTCCGTATTGGCGCTATCTGATATCAACTCCCCAGTATATCCTGATGATGTCCTGATCATCTCCTGACTATCTCCTGATGATATCCCCACACTCTTCATCATTAACGTCCCGGTGTATTCCAATAAATTCTTCATTGCACCCCAAGTTTGATGAGTAACCCCTTTATTTGAATACCCCTATGATGCTCAGTTTTCTTTATCATCATATCCTGATGATGATGATGATGATGATATTCCCACCTGTTTCATCATTAACCGTGCAATGATTGTACCAATGTGCCCAATAAATACTAATCTGGTAAAGCCAATAATGACCCGTCCTACCAACCATGACAGGGGGTAATTTTACATGATCCCAAAGAACGGGGTATACCCAATAACACAATAAACCTCTATTGGGGATGGTCTATTATGGGGTGTACCATGGTCTACCACGTTAGCGTTTTCCATCATTGCAGGGGGCCAACCCCAAAAGCCATCGCTGACCATCGCCCACCGAGGAGCCCTTGGTCACATCCAGCCGCACGTGCCGCTGCTCCCCGCTGGCGGCGAAGAGCTCGGTGCTGGAGGTGTAGGGAACGTCACCCGCGTAGGGCCTGGGCTGGGGCTAAGGTCGGGATGGAGTGAGTTAAATCCCTCATAATTGGAAGCGTTTGTAGACTGTTAAAATTTCAACATTACTGTTTTTGGAGAATCTAAAAGCGATTTCCCAAAAGGAACAAACATAAAATGATATGAATGTTTAGTTGCAAATGTCCTGATGTTTCAATATTGTTGATGATCCTCAATTTCTGTGTTTCTGCTTAATAATCATCACTTTAATGACTACTTTAATGATTAAACCATTCCTATCAAGGTCATGTTTGAGTATCTCCATTCTTGCCAACTAATCTCCTCCATGTTTGCTTTTGTATAAATCCGCTATGTTTGAATGATTGATGACAACCACCCTGCAACACGTACTCTATAGTTGTTGTATTTTGGCAATCGTTTGCAGTTTGATGGTAAAGTCAGTTTTCTCGGCTGAAAAGTGACTCTGCCTCCATGGCATTCAGGGCCCCGCACGTCACCGACAGAAGCTCCCTGGCCGTGACATTGAAGAGCCGACCTAAGGGGCGCGAAGACAATGATGACCATGCATGGCTGATTGGTTGGTCATTGAAAATGCTTGAACCATGTTGAAACCTGGGGTAGTGTCGACAATCATGATTTAAGGAAAATGATGGAAAATGTTGGATCAACCAAGAAAATATAGGATTCAACCATCGGAATTGAGGTATAAGTTCCACAAATCATACATAATCAACAATCAAATAATCAATGATGCAATGGGAATAAGTGGAGGGTTAACCTTGAGAAACGTGGGGATGGGGAAGTCACATTGTTAATAGCCGGAGAAGGGATTGTACCCCTGGTTGGTGGAATCCAGGTCGGGTCGTGTGTTTGTACACCAGGTTTTCCTGGGGCCTGGTAGCCCGGATGGCAGTTGCTACCTATTTGGCGTGATTCCTCCCTGAAAATACTGGTTGAGATATGTTGAGAACTGGATTTGCCTAGTGGATTGGGACATTCTTCACTCTATGGCTTGGTATATATGGTATATATAGTCTCCTAGAATATCTAGAATTAGTCATCAACAGGGGTTTGGCAGCCACTCAAACGTTGAACCCTAAAGCGGGTGCTGCCTATGGCTGAGTGCTCCGACCACAGAAATCCAAGGACAGCAATGGGACGCTGGTCGCAACCAGCTGAGACGAGGCCTGAAACTATCCACCCATTGGGGCCCATTGGAACATGAACCACCAGGTTTTATATAGCAGCTATGTAGAATGGGCCAAAAACCAAACAAATCTAAGGCTTTAAGGTCACCTGAGGTTGTTCCAACTTGCCAACTTGGAAGCTGGAACTTTGTAGACTATTACAACATATTCTTCTCAATCACACATAGACTGCCATAAGTTGCGTCCGTGCTGAAGTTGTGGCGAGCATGCTGGACACAACCTCCTTTCATCTCCTTTCTATATAGTTTTGCTCAAGTGAGATCATCTATCCAGCTACCCGAAAGAAGAATTACAACAGAATACGCTTGAGCATCAACAGCTACTATGTTGATTTTGTTTGGAAATTGCATAATCCGAAATACACTGGTTAATGCATAATTGTCCGTTTTAAAACTTGTTTTCTGGGTTATACCGATACCTCTTTGTTAAATAGATCCATGTACATATCATCCCTCTGATGAAAGAATTCCTCACTGCAAGCAGCAGTGACCATCACTGTCAGTTGCGCCTGTGGCAAGCGGTCCTCTGCATCCTGATCCGGGAACGCTGCAAATGGCAGCTACTTTGCGGTGACTTTCAGTTTCAACAGTTAGAATTTGATAAATTATAAGCCAAATTCACCAAATATATGCACACTCAAATGGATTTGGGTCACCATTGTCGACCCCAAAAAAACAAGGTCTGTTGAATGTTGAAATGACATGGCATGGCTAGATTACAGAAGGTTTGCACTCCCCCGGGCCTTGAAAACATTGGACAATTACAATATATTGGGCAATGCCAGAAATGGACATGTGCAATTTTCATCAATTTTCCCAACAAAATCTTCAGAACATTAGAACTACTTCACTTTGTTCTTTAAACCACTTCAAAAATTCAAGTCCTATTTTTCTGCCCACGGTAATCGTTATCACAGGGAAGATGCTTGACGGTGAGGGCCATCTCGTACCTAACTTGGCTGATCCTCCAAGGATGAAGCACATCATCTTACATTAGATTCCCAGATCACTTGGTTTTTATCTCTCTGAAACCAAAACATCATCAGACTCTTAGAGATTCCAAACAACAAAATCTATAGAGCAAGGATATTCTACAACCGGGGCATACTGGGGCTCTGCAACACCTCGATTTGGCTGGACTGCCTACCACGCCCCGCCTGCACGCGCTCCGACAAGCAGCGCTTCAGCGGCGTGGCGGCATCCGTTCCACTGGGCGCGGGAAGGGCCGTGCGAAGCTTCACCAGAACACCTGCTGGGTCTGCTGTGGATTTCTCAGAGGTCTGCGCAAAAAATCGTGACAAACGTGTGAGAAGATATAGTACTATAGTAGTAATAATGACAAAAACCATTCGTGACAATAATTACATTGATAATAGTCATCACAATAGCAAATACATGGTAATGATTTAAATATGAACACATAAAGTAACAATCTATATAACAATAAACATCAGCAATAAAACCAATGACAATAATCATCATCATCATAGTTATATGTACCTTTAGTAACAGTTGGTAACAATGATTGGAATAAGCCATAGCAATGCGAACAAAGGGTAGTAATGACAATGACACTACAATCATCTACAATCATATTAGCCATTTTATAAATAGCTGAAATCATACAATAGTAACAAAACACATCGGAAAAAAAAAGCTAACAATAAACAACATTAAATAACAATACTTAACATATTAAAGATGACACGACCCTAATTGAAAGTGTATATATATACATATCGTACATGTATCATTTGCATTTTTCTTCTTGGGGTATGATTTACGATTATCTCAAAAGGCTACACACTAATCTATCCCCCATTTATTCCGGGTCTCTGATGGGGGACATTTTGGATTGCGAGGATGGCAAACTACACCAGGGGCTATCATGAAATTCGGGAAGAATGGTGTAAACGTATATCTATCCATCCATCGGTCCACTCATCTATGAATACGTCCATGTTTGTATGTACTGTATACAGTATGTTTATATACATATATGACTACAATCGATTATACATAATATATATATATATATATTACCATAATATAACATAATATGTATATATATATATATATGTATTTACACGTACAGTATTGCATAGTATCGCCTAGTTATTGACCAACATCATTTAACTCAAAAAAGGCTATGTCCAATCCATCCATGTGACGTATGCAGTTCAGGCACCATTGGCTGCATCCTGCACGGCATCAATGGCAGACACCACGGCACTTTGCGGTGAAAACTTCATGAGGCAATTGAACTCCGCCAGCGCGGTAAAGGTCGCCACCTGGATCCAAAGCTGAACCATGATGTGCCGAGTTTAAAAAAAAGTAGTATGGGAACATAAAAGAAAAGGAAGCGATTACGATGAAATATATACAGTATTTATATCATATATCAGTAAGAATGGGTTGGCTCAACAAAGCAGGGTAAGAGTGTAACAGTTGGTGTTTGAACTTGAAACCGTACAAGTTTGGGTGGCCATGATCTTGAAGCGCCAAACCACAGGAACCGCGAGCGCGACCGGGCGACCTTGTGGCTTTGGGACCTTGAAGGAAGGCTTCTAAAGTTGGATTGTGGAGATTTTGGAGCAAGGCCTCAAACAAGGTCCATTAAATATAGTTGTATATAATATTATATATATAATATAGTTACATCCATTAACTGTAGTTGTAATCCCCATCAATCCCATTTATTGGCGTTATAAACCAGCTTAGCTAACGAACTGGGGCACCACCTTGATGCGGAAACCTCTTCCCATCCCATCGGCCACCTGCAAGGCCAAAGCTGCGCCAGAGATCAGGGCTTCGACCGAGCGACGCAGATAGTCGAACTGGCTCAGCTGCATCACATCATCTCGGTGCTCCAGTGGTATGGTGGTTTGGAAACAGGGATGCTACAGCTTGGGAAAACAAACAACAGTTTGTTTCCGTTTCATTTGTGATATTTGTGTATGCGTTACGTATGGGTTACATCAATTTCTTGATGAAATGGATTCAACATGACCCTTCGCATGAATTCGACTAGAAGTATCAAGCAAGTGCCACCAGATATACCCTCTGGTAATTTAACATAGCTATGGAAAATCCACATTTTCAATGGGAAAACTCACTATAAATGACCATTTTCAATAGCAATGTTAGTTTACCAGAGGGCACATCCAACCTCCTGAGCTTGGCTGAGTTCAAGGCCCACGTTGATCAAGGCGAACACGTCATCCTAACATCAGCCGCGGTCACCAGCCACACCATACCAGCGACAAGTGGGGCATTGAAATGCATTAAAATCCTGGCTGTCAATGCTGATCATCCCCAATAAATCGTAGGTGTCATACAAAAACAGTTCTTGAAACACAAAAAATCTGGTTGGTGGTTTTAACCATCTTGAAAAATACGAGTCAGTTGGGATGATTATCCCATGTATTATGGAACAGTAAAATATGTTCTAAACCACCAACCGTTATGTTCATCCCCAGCTACCCTCTGGTAATTTAACATAACTATGGAAAATCACCATTTTCAATGGGAAAATCCACTATTAATGGCCATTTTCAATAGCTATTTTGACATAACCAGAGTGTATCATGGGTTTTGACCCATCCCAAAAATGACGCAATGACCAACATCACACGGAACTGCTTTAGACGACCGACCTTGGGGATCCAGACACAATGAGACCCCAAGAAATCGGAACCATGTTTTGGAAAAATACCCAGTTCCATGACGCTACATTTTTTTGGTATGTG
>Ga0126342_10002148_pt1 | contig 30023 bp, 23 predicted proteins | sample Cyp1metagenome_FD_92528 | JGI IMG/M metagenome (GOLD analysis project Ga0126342, IMG submission 92528) | Coral microbial communities from Lord Howe Island, Old Settlement Bay, Australia - Cyphastrea 1 metagenome | ecosystem: Host-associated > Invertebrates > Cnidaria > Coral ...
GTCGGTGTTGTCGGTGTTGTCGGTGTTGTCGGTGTTGTCGGTGTTGTCGGTGTTGTCGGTGTTGTCGGTGTTGTCGGTGTTGTTGTTGTCGGTTGTTGTTCTGCCACGGCCCCGCCTCACTAAATGACCCAAAGAAGCCCTCCCCCCTTCAACAAGTAGGGCCAGTAGGGGACCCTTACCCTATCGGGCGGTTCTCAATATCTGAGAGGTGCCAAAATGGTTTCAACTAAAGGTGTCAAGTGAAGGTCTTGCAGGTCTTGCATCTAAAGTCACATACCCAAAGATTCAGAGTGGAAATGAAGTAGAACAAACTTGTAACATTTGATTTACGAAAAACAAACACTTTAGGCCTTTTTGCTATCGGGGTCTTGATGGTCTTGGACGGGTTGTTTGTTTCATCAGTGGCAGCTCACCAGGTGAAAATCAACTTTGGCGAGAACGCCATATTTGGTCCACCCCTCAGATTTTCACATTGACATGCTGTGGGGTTATAATAAGCAGAGCGATGGCCCAGCCGCTCTCACCAGCACAGGATGCATTCTGGATTTGACCCGTGCTGAGCTGAAATCACTCTGTGGAGGCATGTTTTGTCGGATTTGATGCCTGAAATATCCTGAAATGCACAACTGAGCGTTTGAGCGTTTCAACTGTTTTCTGACATGGGGATGCGGGTGCCCCAACACTGCTCATTTGCATTCATTTGTCTCATTGACGAAACTGCAGAGTGGCAGGTACTGCTTTGGCAAATGGCTTTGTGGGCGCGCAATCTCAGTCACTCTACCACTTCGATTTGTTCTGTGGAGCACCGTCGAGTGGCGATTTCCAGCTTGAGCGATCTGCACTTTGATGGGTCAAGGCTACTTGAAAATGCTGCCCTTTGGAAGCTCGGATCTGAAGCGGATGACCAAAAAAGACCGCGCAAAGCAAGTCTCGCAGTGTCTCACAGTTTAATTGCAGAAAACTAGGACTAGGATGATGAAATGTGTACTGTGATCTACAAATTTCTTGCGTGGTCTAGGCACAGGGTCCTCTTGGACCCAAATCGCAGCCTTTGGAAGTGTCCCTAATGATGCTCAAGATTCAGCGGACTTTGTGCAGGCCAGAGTGTCAGTTGCATCAAGTCAAAAAGAAATTTCTGTCTCTGAGCTATGCAGGTGGAAGAGAGTCCAAGGACGACCCGAACACTTTCTGGACGTCTTAGTTTTGAGTGGTGGACGGAGAGATGTATATAAATGTAATCGCCTTCACCTGCTCACCCCCAACAAGAGAAGAGCATTGCATGCCATCGCCATAACAATTCTTGGTGCACTTTCACTGGATCCTTCACTTTTCATGCTTTCACTCGATGATGACATTTGAACTCTCAAGTAGGATGTGCCAGAGGCACGCCCAAACGGCATGATGTCCAGAGAAGAAAGAACCTTCCGTGAATGGCTTTCAGCATACGTCGAGAAGTACCAGCAGAAACCCAAGAATGCTGAACAGCTGTGTGCCTTTGCACGCAACCAGGGCGGTCATGTGATGTATCGACTTGTGAAGGAGAGACTGAACCAGGCTGAAGCTCCGTCCTTACAGAGATCCAGCAGTTCTCCACCGGACACAAACGCGGTCAACATCTTTCCTGTGATGGCTCCAGTGTTGCTGCGCTTCAGAAGTGACAAAGGTGAAAAGATGGCAAATGTCCAGGCTGTCCAGGTGGATTGGGGGCAGGCAATGCCATCCGCAATGACGGAGCCTGCTCGAAAGCCTCTGCAGCCTGTGCCTGTTGCATCCAAAACCAAGTCACTTCTTTCCAATCGAAAACTTGCTCAGGCGGTTCTAGCCATCTCCTATCGCAGGATCGCAGAGCGTGCCTCTGTGCGACGAAAAATCACAGATTTCGGCTTGAATGGAAGCTACTCAATGGAGACAAAATCAGAGCTTTCCAGATGTGCGATTTGTTTGGAAATGGCTCCATGCTTGCAGAGTGCCGGAGATCTTTGCAGAGACAGAAACTGTGAAGGATGGTTCTGCCATCCTTGCATTCAGAAGCATGTGGCTACTGTCATTGCTGACACTCGTTTTTCAGTTCCCACCATTCGCTGTCCTAGCTGCTTTGGATTTGTGCCTCCATTTTGCTGGCAAAACTTTTCAGAAAGCGACCTATTGATGACCTGGAGGGAAAATGCGGCAGACCTCCTGTCAATACGTTGTGCAGAATGTGACGAACCAGGCACCCTCTTGCAGACCGGACAAGGCAAGGAAGAGTCAGCGCGCAAAAAACTGACAGACACAGCCTTTGCCCAGCTGGAGGACTGGTCAAGTTTGGTTGAGAAGTGGTATCTCTTCGAGAAGGGTTCCATGAGTGCAAATGACTTGGTGGCAGCTCTCCTAGAGGTTTGGGGCCACGCAGAAGAAAACGAAGAGGAAACCCCTGCGGAGCTCACCAAGAAGGTGATGGCAGCCATGAAGTTGGTTGAGGATGATGGACTCCGTGCTGTCCTTCAGTTGTCCATACTGAAACGATATCCCAAGACACAAACCGCATGTTGTGACTCGGACCACTGTTTCCGGTGCAAAATCCACACGCACCACGAAGGTAGCAGTTGTGCAGAAATCCTACAGGAACAGCTCCCTGAGGATGGGATTCAGTTCTGCCCCTCTTGTGGTGTTGCGACAGTGAGAACGGAAGGTTGCAATCACATCATTTGTCTTTGCGGAGAAAACTGGACATGGGAAGGTGAAGAAGAAGAGTAGCCTACAGTACCTCCAAGCCCCCAACACGGAGCTGCGATGAGCTGTGATGAGCTGCAGTTTGTTACACGTCAGCAGAGCTGCGGCCGTCTTGAAGTCGGGGTCTCTGACCTATCGACAGAGAGAGGTTGCTTAAGCATCTGCTGGAGGTGATTAGATTGGCCGGGATTGGCCACTTTTATTTGCCACTGAGGAAGTTTCAAATATGCAACTCTTATGTACAGTTTGTGGCAACGGAAAAATGTGCGACATACTTTGTTTAGCAGAGTGATGTCACCGCCTTCACACGACTGGACTTCACCAGTCGGCCCTCTGATCTGGACACTGCTCGTTTAAGTGATCCAGGACAGAGACTCTTGCGTTCACAGATTCTGACGCAGCTCAGAAGGCGACCAACATGTCTCCACATAAACAAAGTGCCACTATACAAAGTGATGAAGACTAATCCTGAAACCCAATGACCTTGGCACTTTCTTCAATCTTTAACACGGGTGTATTAAGTGTATAGATGAGCCTTGCAGGCCTCCACCTCTACATGCACTGGTGCCGTTGTGGGCGTTGAGCTAGAGGCAGATTCCACAGCGCTGGAAAGGGATTGAATCTTCGCGTTGAGTGTCCGTTTCCACGAGGAATCTGATCTTTGCCTCCTGTGTTCGCGCTGCAGGTAATCTACTCATCGTTTGGGAAAATTGGAAACCCTCAGATGAAGGTGGTGGGGAGCCGTATTTCCCATCAGCCTGGAACCAAATAACTTTGCCAAGTATCGCGGCAGTCGAGCACAAGAGAATGAAATCGTGTCCGGGACATACCGACTAAATTCCATACTCTTGTTCAATTGCGCAAACACATCTTTTTGCCTAGGCAGGGAGCACTTTCCTACACGCTTGCCGACGCAACGAAAAAGCATGAGACTGAGCAAAGGACGTTGGCAGGAACCTTCCGCATGAAGCATTTCAAGGGAAGCATCTATGAATCACAATCCAGTCTTTGTGCCACAAATCCAGCTGGTCTTGATGTCTCAGGCAATCTTTTCAATTCACATACACCGCACGGGCGCCTTGTGTCGTAGAGACAACTGAATTCATCGTCGGAGCCTCAGATCAAGAGAGAGACAGGTGCAACCCGAGGTGAAATTCACTCACACGGGCTCGGAAAGGATGGATGTCAAGGCGCGGAGAAAGTTTGTTCAAAGATGTTAAAAGTAGCCACACAAGGTAACATCAAGTTGTAACATCAATTTGAAACATCAGAAAGTGCCGTTTTGCGAGTGGAACCATGGTCGGACATTGCAATGCCTTCGAGGTACCGCCAAGACCGCAACTGCCATTGTCACTGCCACCAGATTTGTTCTATCCCTTCACTTTGGGTAGGCTGCTGAGAGACTGGTTGGGTGAGAAAGGTACCAGCCGAAGCAAAGATGCTGGCTGCCTCTAGCCTCAGCTAAGCTTGCTGCCGAGGCTCTGCGAGCGTGCCAGCCATTCACTTCGTTCTGATTGCTGCACTATGGGTGGTGATAGCAAGGGTCTAGAGTCCTCAACGTGGACATGTTAATGAAACTGGAAGATGGATGAGACAACTGGCCGGGAAACAGAACTCCTTGGAGGTTGGACCATCTATTTTCTTCAAGCGTTTGTTGCTTTGCTCACAAAGATGGGCCCAACGAAAGTGTTGCCAACGCTGACTTTTGTGATGCCAGCACAAGTTTCTGGCTGCGGACCCAGGGTGCCGCAATGAACCTGAATGGACGATGTGCTCAGGTTCACCGCGCTTTTTGTACAATACTGTCAGTGATTGTCCGTAGGTTCTGGGAAGAAGATTCCATGAGACGACCACAGTGGGGGAATCAAAAGATGTCGCGGAAGCCAGCCTGAAGGCCTGAAGCACCAGACTCTTCATGTCGATTGGAACAAAGCTATGTACAGTAATTGTATGCAAGCTGCACGTGTATCAGGACACGCGACATTTTGCTTTGACGTCTGCTCTGAAGCGGTTCTCACAACATAACCATTGCACAGTCGCATGATTTCTGGCTTGCGACATGTTGGATCTGCTAAAGGGTGTCACAGGGGCGGGCGTAAGCCCTGCCTGTCCCTGCATCCACTCGCTATCTCAGAATGGACCTGAGTTTTGTGAGCTGAAGGAACCACAAGAAACCCAACAATGTTCACATTGGAATATATTGGAATTTGGAGCATCTTTCAAGATCATCTTTCTTTGTTTCTTGTTGATTTTCTCCATGGAGTCTGCACCAGCAATACCCGCATTTCCATGAGCTTCCCAGGCCCCCCTTCTTCAGGGGCGCTTCTCCTAGGAGGCTTTGCTTCAGATTTGGCTCGTTCGGGGCAGTTTTCTACAGGGTTTACTAGCTTTTGATGTTTGCTGATGTTGATGTTTGCTGATTTTTGTTGATGTTTGTTGACATTTGTTCTGTGGGGTCTTGATGAAGGAAAGCTGGGCAACCTCTTGAGACTTTGCAGGTAGGCCTGGTGGGCATCCAACGCCATGCCTGGTCTGTCAAGGGCTTAGCTTGGCGGCACAGAAAGTAATACACAGTCTTGGCCGATCAGACTCAAAAAGCGTAGTGAAGGACCAATTCATCTTTAGTAAATAAGAAGAATGCACTTCCGATTTCTCTCTGAAGGCTTGATAATGCTGTCCACATTCGGCCAACTTTGGCCATTGGCACAGGGCTTAGATGGCTTTAACACCTTCCATTTGGAACAACAAAAACCGCAGATGTTTTCCAGAACGCCTGGTGCAGGCAGCCTTCTGGTTGCCACTCTTTTTGCAGCTGCTCCCCGGCTGAGTAGTGCCACATTGAAGGCTTGGAAGGGAGCCGAAGACAGCTGAAGAAGACACACGGCATCATTCACGGCATCCAATTCTTGGACGAAATATTGGCTGTCCTGTCTGAGTTGAGGGATTGAAAATGATTATAAAATGATTGAACCGCTGGGAGTCCTTCAATTGGAAAACCACAACGGGGCTGAGCAGCTGATCAGCTGATTAGGAATTTTAAGCAATTTTAAGGAATTTGAAGGAATTTTAAGGAATTTGAAGGATTTTGAAGGAATTTGAAGGAATTTCAAGGGATTTTCAGGAATTTTCAGGAATTTTAAGGAATTTTGAGGAATTTTAAAGAATTTTAAAGAATTTATAGGCATTTTAAGGAATTTTACGGAATTTTAAGGGATTTAAAAAAATTATGACTTTTAAGGACTTTTAAAAATTAAGGAATTTTAAAGAATTTTGAGGGGCTGAGCATTTTCAAACATAGGAATTTTAAGGTATTTTAAGGAATTTTGAGGAATTAAAAAAAGAGGAATTTTAAAGAATTAAAAAACAATTAAGGATTTTAAAGGAATTTAAAGGGATTTTCAGGAATTTTAAGGAATCTAAAGGAATTTTCAGGAATCTAAAGGAATTTTAAGGGGCTCAGCAGCTGATCATCTGATTTTCAAACATAGGTTTGAGATGGTTTGAGTTTCCCGACTGGGTTTGAAGATGTTTGAAGACACCTTGGATAGATTGCGTGCATCACAGGCGAAACTCTGGTCTGATGGTCATTTAGCCACAGACGAAGGGCACGTGCACTCCTCAGAGGTCTTACTCGGACAGCTGAGAGTTTAATCAAGAATATATATAATATATGACACCTCATGTTCATTCTTTCACTCGGCTATATATATATATACTGCTAGAAGAATGAGAAGGAGAAGGAGGAGGAGAAGAAGGGCGGTCGTTTCTGGCATTGTGAAAGTTGTGACTGGCTGCCTTTTCTGGGAAAGATAAGGAAGTGTTTGCAAGAAATGCAGACGCTGTACAGGCGCAGCGTGAGCAAATCTGGCTTCAGAGTTTATTTTGGCTTCTCATGCTGTCAACTTTTTGTGGTTTCTTCTGCGTTCAGGTTCCTTTTTTCCCCTCTTTCTTATAGCAGACTAATTGGCAGCTTTTCTTTTTGATTGGATAGGTATCAGCGCTAGTTGGGTTGCGCATTAGTCACATTTGACCCTCAGCAAGGTAGGTGATGCGACCGTTGCAGAAAATGTGGAATTTCTCACAAAGACACTGTCGAGGTGCAGCAGGGCAAGTGTAGGCCTTGACAGATGATGATAGATGTTTAATGATGTTTATATAATCTTTCTGATTCTGTTTGAGCTGTTGAAGCTGTGGACAGCCAGGTTCCAGAACTTGGCAACGAGTGCACAGCAGAGTATCCAATCGAGACATGAGAAAGAGGAACAGAGACTGAAGGACACGGTGCAAAGTTCATATCTTGATCTCATAGCCTTCTTCAGCAATCAAGATCACTGACATGACATTGAGATGAGTCTGATCTCAGAAGAGATACAGTATACTGTAACAAAAAATCCTAATCATTCTCCAAGGTCAGCAAGAGAGTTTCTCTAAGTCGTCATGGTCATCATGTCAAATCATGTCCACCATTTGCCAGGACTCCATCTCTCAGGCAAGCAATGCAAATGTAAAGATGGCCTTAGAACGCAGTGCCGGGGAGCTCAGAACTTCATGGCCATCAAGTCTTTGTATGTCTTCGTTCAATCCGTGACGGAACTGGCTGCAGTATTCGGATTCTGGGGAAGCTCAGGTCGCTTCAAACAAAGAAGCACTTGAGGAAACTCAAGGTATTTATCGCAACATTGTCTGAAACCCAATAATGGCAGATTTGGTATTGCATAGAAAACGTGCATTTACCTGGAATTATTAAATATTCTGAAAAGAAGGAGCGTTTGTTCTCGACCTTCCTGCACCAAGGCGTCGTTCTCCAGCGACATGCTTTCCATGCTGAAGAAGACCTCCAAGTCAGGTGAGTCCTGAGTCTTTGTTCATTTGTGAGTCCGGCAATGGAGGGCTTATTGCATTGCGGTATATTCTTCAGGCACAACATGCGATCAGCTTTATTGTGGTAAGCATGCCTCCTGCGCTGATACTTTCCAAGGCAGATTCCTCAGTACAAACCCAGCTTTGAGACCTGCGACAAGATGACAAGCCACAGATTCCTACACCTTTTTTAGTTTTTTTTTTAAAGTGGGTATTTGAGGTGCAAGCTGTGTTTGCGACGAGGGCTACATCGGCCTTGGCCAGGACATGCAGACATGACTCAGACATGTGATCTGGCATCAAAAGGCCAAGATGTCTTGCCTCGAGAGGAGTGTCATGCTCCTGCTGAATTTGCGCCCCACTTGTTGCTTGGTGAAAATGCTGCCCAAGCTGCGGACATTCATGCGTTGGTCTCAGATTGTTCGAAGCAAAGCAACAGCAAGGACTACACCACATCACTGGACTTACCACGGCCATCGGATGGCCATCGAGGTCGCCTCATTCGACACCAACAAGGTGGCGGTGGTCTTCCGCGACATTAGCAAGGACCACCTGAAGTTCTGCATAGTTTTGCCATGTTCTGCCGTAGCTGGTTGCTCTTTGAACACTACGGCTCCGTAGCGCCGTAGCCATCCGGGCCATCCGTAGCCTGCATTCTGTTGTGACTTCCGAGGGCAACGCTGGTGCTTTGATGGTTGGCAGCGTTGGAGAGGTGCCTTGGCCGATTCAGCAGTCAGCTTCTGAGCTTGGTGCCTTTTGGTGCCTTTGGCACGGCTTGGCCAATTCTGAAGGCTGGAAACCTGGAGCTGTCGCCGCTGGAAGTCTTCACTGCTCCTGGAGAAAAGGTGCAGAAGATCTGCAGAACATTTGTTGAAGATTCGCAGATGTGCTCGGTGTTTGCCTTGGTGTTTGCCTCGGTGTTTGGGTTGTGCTGGTACCAGGCATTCGCACCAGTAGTAGCTGGAACAGACGGGCGTCAAATTGCCATCGCCTGGAGAGATGACCAAAGGAAGGGGAACTGCAGGCGAGGAGTCGAGGAGTCACGATGCCGCGCCGCCGTAGCCGCCATAGCCGCCATAGCCTATGGTGAATATCGGCTGTCTCCCTTCACCAGGCTTCGGGCTGCAGTGCTGGGAACCTCTGGCGTTCGAGGTGCAGAGATGGTGAGGAGCTCAGAATCCTGACAGTAGCGAAACGAGACTGAAATAAGAGAACATCCCATTAATCACGCAGATCGTTTTTTATGCGTTCTAGGGTGACAGAGATTTTCAAGAAACGTCTCGCTACGAAGTGCGCAATCTGGCTTTCTGAGGTATTTCCAGCATGTTTCACACACGTTTCCCTCAGGACTTTGCATTCAATCCATGCGCCTTTTGCCGTGCTCAAGCGGTGAAGGTGGAAGGCAGTGTGTAAGTCCGACCAGCACAGTTAACTGGACATGAGTGGAAGGAAGCATCGTCAATGGAAAAGAAATGACACCATGAGTAGCGCGGGTACCGAAAAAAATAAGACACCTGGAGACATGATCCGCTCAGCAATGGCGTCACGGGCGTTTAAGCTTGTGCACCTTGGCAAATGATCAGCGATTGCGAAGCTTTGCAAGAGAGCCGAAGTTGCTTATTTGTGTGTCTAGATTCTAATCATTTCTAATCCGTCTAAATGCTTCACGATACCTGTGTCAGGCACATAGAAAGAGGACATCTCTGGAAGTCCATGGAACAGTGCAGGCCTGCGAGTGCACTCCACTTGCATCAACTTAGGCAAGCTGTGACAGCTGTGTTTTTGTTGTCGGTGAGATGAGACATGAATGACATTATGAGACAGCTGGAGGCTTTCACAGCTCCCAAGACTTTGGATTTCACCATAGCAGATTTTTGGATCTGACAGCTGGAGACTGGCAGGTGTTTCTCCAATCTATTGGACTTGCAGAGAAGGATACATCCCAAGTTTTCCACAGAGGTGCCCATGGGAGCCACCATGAGCCACCGACAGCAGTTTGAAGATCCCCTGACTTGCTGCCAGGTTTGGGCTAAAGAGCCACAGCTGACTCTGATACCATGGAAGACAATGCGGCTGCCCAACAGTTACGTCAGAGAGCCAAGTGAGGTGACAGCTGTTCCAGAGGAGCTACAAAGCGCATGATTTCTGAGAGCCAGACTGGATAACATGTGAAATCTCGCTTTAGACTTTGCAAGTAGCATAGCGTGCTGTCTAGGAGAATCTTCAAGCCGACAGTCTTCTTTGTGATTCCAGGCTTTGTCTCGTGGCAAGAGGGCATTTGTCTTGTCAGCAATTCCTTGCATTTTCATCAAATGCTAAGAAGATTTCTGTTTTATGAAACTGCGCTGAACAAGCAATTCTGGGGTTTCCCCGTTTCTGCACCAGGCGAAGAAAGGGTGGCTGGGGCCACAAACGTGGCCGTGGAGGCAAAAAAGGAAAACGCTGTTGAGGCGCATTTGTCGCGGACTATTCCGTGGATATTTTTGCTATTTGCACAGCATTCCACCATGATACTGTTCCCCTGCTAAGGACTTCTGTAAAAACTCCCCTGTTGACTTGACTGGTTTCGGATACCAGCAGTGCATCTGAGTTTCAAACTGACAAAACCAGGGTCCTATCCAAGGTGTTCTCTGGATTCTTTTTTTCCTGGGATTGCTTGATGGCCAACACAACGCCACATTGCTTGGAAGGACGGTGAGATCCTTGCAGAAGCCAGGACTGACGAATTCTGCAGTCCTGAAAAAAGCGCAGCGATTCAACCTGCATGACTCTGCATGACTCCTGTGACTTGTGGACTGGGCAGCTTCGCAAATTCGAGAAACAGAGCAAAAAAGAGCAACTGAGGCCTTGTCTTGGGGCCCTACAATGGACTTTTGCACCAACCAGGTCGGAGGGCTGGGCAGACAGCATGGTCAGACACGACAACAGTCTTGACTGGCAGGCCCACAAAATGTCGATCCAGTCCTTCCCTCCCAATCGGATCATGGTCTTGTATTCCGACAAGGCGGGGATAGTTTTTTTAGCGGCAAGGTATTGTGAATCAGCTGGCGCGTAGTTTTCTTTGGAAATGTGGTCAGTCCTCCAAAGATGCCTCAACTCTCAGGCTATGAATCCATTCTTCCTTCTTGCACAGGCTAAGGGATCTGAGACCGCCACAGAGTCCTTTGGAAACTCCATGTTGGCAGACATTAGTAGCCTTGGTGGCAGCCTTAGTGGCTTTTCGGAGAGTGTGCCTTCAGTTTTTTGGGCCTCTGATGCTTGGACCAGCTTCTTAGACAAACATCTTGAGGCAACATTTCTCTCCTAGGTGGGACACGTTTTTCGAATCTTTTGGCTGTTTGACGTCAAACTTTTATGTTTCTGTGCCTATGATCTGCCTATGTCGTAGTTTCCAGCACGCGACAGGCAATTTCCGCTTCACTGACAGTGCAGTCGCCCGTTTGGAGGTGCATCGCAAAGGTTTGCCGTGACAATGTGCATGGGTCAGTTATGATGAACTGATGAACTACATCATAATCACAATGCTATGTATACGTAATTTTACCGTATAATACCGTATATATATATATTATATCATATAATATATATATATGGATGGATATATGTGTTTGGAGTGAACATTTATATACACATATATATATATAATATGTAATCATATGTATGTATATATATATACACATAGTACTACAGGATTGTTGACTAAGTCCTGAAGATTCGCCCAGACGACAAAAGTCAGCAAGAATGGCTTCGTGCTGGCCTGACTCTCAGGGTGTCCCAAGAATGCATGACATGTGGCGATTTTTTGTCGTATATGTATATTATTATTATTTCAATAAATATACTGTTAGTGCTTTTGATATACTATACTACATATCGAATGTCCGTGAATATACTGCACATACACATACACATGTAGATATACACATGTACATATGATTGTACTTTGCGTACACATCTATATAACCAATGTAAGGAGTGACCCACAGCTACATACCGCAACTCCTGAGGCTGCTCGGGCATCTCCTGCAACAGATGACATGAACCCCAAAGCTTCTGTCGAACAGGAGGTCGGGTAACTCCGGGTACCTGGATCAATCTGGATCTGATATGATCTGATGATGTGTTGACTTGTTTTGAAAATCAGATATGTGTGAAAGATTCTGGCCAGAAGATTTCGGATCCAGACCAAATTCTTGTCAAGTGACTTAGTGCTTTTTTGATGCGACTGTGGGACTATGGACAGGCAATGGCAATGTATGGCGAGCTGGTTGGTGAAGACCTTGTCTTTGACCCAAATCCAGTTGAGATCTCAGAACACGGGATGGCACTGGACAACCTCAAACCAAGAAGAATCAAGAAGAATCGGCAAGAATCAAGAAGAGTTGAGAAAAACAGAAGATAATAGAATAAGACGAAGAGTCAAGAGGAATCAACATCAACGAAAACAAATAGAATCGCAGATTTCAGTCCGATGTTGAGGTAAACCTGGAGCCTGAGAAGGGACAGGTTTGGGCTCGAGGTCTTTCTCTTATCGCACCAAACACCGTGGCCTATGCGTATCAAGATGCGTCGATGCTCGACTTGCCCATTTTGCTGGATTTTGCTGTTTGAAGTTCACAGCATCCAATCTGCATCTAGTTGTCTATAAGAAAATATTGGTATCAAATCAACGCTAGGAAATCAAGTTGGTCCGGAGCATTGCTGGCGGACAATAGTATATCAGTATATACAGTATGTTTTCTTGAGAATCAGGAAGATGGAGCTCAAATTGGCAGTTCTGGACATTGACCCCCAGACCCACAAAATGAAGGCAGCAGTCAGTCTCATGCTTTGGATGCCAAACTCACTTCCATTAGAGGCTTTGAGCATTGCAGATGCTTCTGCCAGGTGGTAGAAGATCCGTCAACCTTCCAGAAGGGATTCTCGTTCTCAACTTAGACACCCAGAACATGCAAGAAATGGCCATAGAGTCTGCACCGATCAAAGGCCTTACGTCTCAATGTTGTCTTTGCCGTACTCAGCGTGCGGGCCACAGGACCACCAACTGGGCCAGGAAAATGGGATAAAATGGGCAGGTTTGAACTGCTTGATCGGGGAGTGTCACCTGTGAGGTCGGATCCATACACCTTGACCTACTACCAAGGCTCCCTCCGTATCAATGTCAATCCGCTACCTGACATGACCGCTGGTTCCTTTTTTGACAGGTGAGAAAAGTGCCATCGCAAGCATTTGTGCTTGGAACTCTGGCCGGCAGCAACTTCAGAACTGTGAGGCGGACCTTTTGTCTTTGATTGGGAATCTGTATTGGGGATATTTGATGATATTTGGGGATATGAATCAAGTTGAAAAAAAACAGCCCACAAATTTGAGGCTTCACCTACATATCCTCCATCAATGTGCCAGGATTTCCCTTGGCTTTCCCACAAAGCTTCGTCAGTCTCTGGTGTCGCGGTGGGAGAAGGCTTGCCAACCGGTGACTTCAACGTCAGCTGGTGGGTATTTGGGGTTTTCAACGCTTGGATACAGATGGATTAAATTAAAGTGGAATACCATAATACCATATAATAACCCTATTTGTAAGCGTTGATTAGGTTGATTGCCCAGTGTTGAGGCAAAGCCTCTTCCCTTTGTTCCTGCTATTATTCTGATGTAGACCGTAGCCATTTTGGCTCAAGTCAAGTGGGCTCAAAGCCCAAAAATCAGGTGAAGGGTAAGTACTGAGCCATGGCTGCACTAGCCATTTCGCTCATGGAGAGCGTTGTGGACGCTCAGTCTGCCCGGAACGCCTGTTTTCCGGATGGTTCCTCGTCGCCGGTGGTAGGGCTTCTCCTACTTTCCTTCACCGCGGCGATGGACCACATGCTCCTGTGTGGCGACAGCCCATTGAGGGCTTTGAGCTTGACCCTGGTCCAGATGATGGCCATCTTGGGTCCACTAGCCAGCGAATCAGTCGCGGCGATGGCAGAGGGTGACTTCGTGTTTACGGAAGGAGACGATCACCCATCAGCCCACGAAGTCCAGCAAACCATGGAGGCTCTGCGAGCAGAAATGGAACTTGCCACCGATGAGATGATCAGGTGGAGACTCCAAAAGGATGACCAGTCGGGTCTCAAGGCAGACCGCAGGCTGTACGCCGCCATCCTCACCATAGAGGAAATGAGATATTATGACTTGTTCCCGACGCTAACGCTGATCCAGACCATCCTGAAGAATTACCAGTGGCGGTTCCAGACCGCTTTGCTTGAGAGGAATCGAGATCGGATCCAACAGGCCGCCATGGCTGGACAACAAACCCAATGAGAATAGGTGGCACTTCATGGCTGGGTACCACCTGACGATCGGGCTCAATACACTGGGCTGCTTCACACAGGCCAGGAGCACACCAAGGGATGTCGCTCTCACCCGCGCGAGCAATGGCTATAAAAGAACATGTGCGTGAGTGTATGAGCGACTTCACCAGTCGACCCATGCAGTTTCATGTGGAACACTGCTCTCACCTTGTTTCTCAACCTTGTCAATGATGTTGTAGTCAGTTGTCACTGTTGTGCATTTCCTTTCAGTTGCTTCAGGTATGATGTTAGGTTCACAGGTTGTCGGACACATGTGGACTTGGACTCATGTTGCACCTTGCTGCATTTCACGCATGTCGTTGATTCCACGTTGTCATGATTTGGCATTTATTGAACTCAGTTTCAGAGATTTTTCATTTATGTATCCACATCAACTCCCGGCATCAGGGCTGTTTTCCATGTCAAACCTAGGAGAGGTTTGGGAGGCTCTCAGAGGAGCCGGGTTAGAACACCTGGCGCCGAGCTTAGTTCGCCATGGTGTCGTCAGCCTCAACCAGCTGGCGTTGAGGTATGACGAACTCCACGCCTCGGGTTTGACCCACTGGCAGTTGGAGTCCATCCTCGCAGCGGCCCATCCTCCGGCAGCGGGCCCGGGGGATGAGAGCCAGGATGGTGCCCGCATCGACTTGCCAGTCAGGCATATGGGCAAGAGAGCGAGCATCCAAGCCGCTCTTGAAGCAGCGAGGCCAAACCAGCGCCAACGCTCCTTGCAGGCTCTGGATCAGGACGTCCTCGCGAGAACAACAAATCCCGCAGTGGAAGCCAGGGTCCGCACTTACCTGGCTATCTGCAGAGCTTGGGAGATCCAGGCATTCCCGCTGGACAATCACAACATACGGTGCTTCGGAGCCTCCCTGAAGGCGGGGGGATATCGCAGCGCCGCGGTCTACTACCAGGCCGTGTGTGGGCACCAGCAGCGGGCACTGCAGACGCCTGTGCCCACCATGGTCAAGCTGGGAATCCGTGACTGCATCCGCTCTATACAGAGAGGCCTCGGAGAAAGCAAACTCAAAGATGCCTTCAACGGGCTCCTCCTGGGCAATCTCCCACCATCGATGGATGAACAACCGTTCTCCTTTGGAAACACGGACCACTGCAGGGACATGGCTGTGATTGGCCTGTGGTTTATGCTGCGTGAGTCTGAGCTAGCAAGTGCAAGAGCCTGTGATTTACGACTGGAAGCCAAGGAGGTCTTCCTGAGCATCCCACTCCACAAGACAGACCACAGGGGACGTTTTACTGAACGTTCCCTGACCTGCAGCTGCAATACCCGTGTTCACGGGCTCTGCGTGTGGCACAGTGCTGAACGACATTTGGTACGTCTGGAAGCATTCCGCACCGGTGCGCCCAGAAGTCAGCTGCCATTGTTCCCGGGTGAAGAAGGCCGTACAGCCTCCAAACAGGAGTTCATCGAAGCCATCAGATCTGTCATTGCACAGACTGGCACGTCACTGACAAGACCTGGACCGGATGGACAGGAATCGCAGGAGCACAGATGCTTTCGAGTTCCGGTGTTGAGCTGGCGCTGATACAGCTACTGGGACGCTGGACCAGTACCGCAGTTCTGAGGTACACCCAGGACAGCGCCTTGGTAAGAGTGCCACAATTGCCACAACAAGTATTGGCAGGGGACCATTCTCTCAATCAGCCGATACACTTGCAGGTGAACCAGCCTGCGCTCAGTGCAGCTCCGAGCACACCTGCACCACGGCCAGCTGCACCAGCAGCCCGCCCCAAGGCCTTTGCGGCCGCCGTGAGAGGCCTCCAAGCAGAGCTGGCCCAAGTCAAACAAGCGGTACAACGGCCTACGCAGACCTTTGTCTTCAGACCCAAAGCGAAGATCCTACACAAAGCCTCTCAGCACGAGGACGACAACGAGCCGCTCAAGTGGCGCACACCATGCGGCTGGGGATACGGAAGTCGCACCTTCCTTCGGACATCCAATGAGCTGGATGGATCCCGTAAATGCCGTAAATGTTTTAACATGAGTGAGGACTCAAGCTCCGAGAGCAGTGAAGCATCCTCGGGCGTTTCAGCCTTTAACGAGACCTCGGCGAGCAGTGCTGAGGATGAGTAGCTGTCCCAGCAGGAGGTTCAGCATTCTTTGCGCACGCGGATCAAAACAGCTTCGATGCATGCCGTTGATAATGTTGCATATCTCACCGCTACAGATATGAAGGAAGTCACTCCCTCATAATTCAGTTTGACCTCTTCCTCTTGTTTCAGGCTACTTAGGTCCTCTTCTCACGTTGCCATGTGCGGCTTGCTGTTTCATCTTATTTGCTTTCAACCACGGGTCGTTTTTCAACCGCCATGACTGCATCACTCATGCGATTCATTTGGCCGATCACACACGATGCGTGTGGTTGCACATTGAACCAATGAGGTCACCTCAGTCTGGCTGAGACAACTAGTTTGAGTCGGGCCGCCGTCATGGTGCTCTCTCTGACGCCGCTGTCTCTGGCTGACATAGCGCGGGATGCCGCAGCCGGGGGTCCGATCATCGAATATTTGGAACTCCGTGGCATAAAGACTCCTGCAACCCTGGCACTTTTGAGCAAGGATGAGAGCAGCCTGGAACAGACTCTTATCCAGCCGCTCATGCAGGGATGGTCCAAGCCAGATGGTGGAATGTTGACCATTCCGGAAAATGAGAAACCGATTGCCAAGGCGATCCTCCTCCATATGTGGCTCTTGGCGAAACAGTCATGGGAGGCCACACATGCAGCCATGCAACCGAAGCCTGCGGCACCTTCGACAACAGCTGCCAGCAATTCGGCCACGGCCACAGAAGACAAGGTCCCGAAGAACCTGGCGCCCGGGCAATGGTCCGCGCTCCTCCAAGACTACCAGTCACAGCAAATCGGGGGACAGGACAGAGTGTTCCCGGTGCAGGAGCTGATCGGCGCAGAAAGCGTCATAGCTCGAGTCCTCCACGAGCACGAAACCAGCAAGTCCTACACCCCGGTCCTCCTGGGAGAGTTGGTGACCATCAGGACCTTCCAGGCCAATGGCGAGCCCAACCCGCTGGCCAAGCGGGAACGCTCAGTGACCAAGCTGACGCTCACCGGTGAGCAATTGGTGGCAGCTCCGGAAGAGCCCTGGCAACCGAGGAGCGTGCTGGCGATCCTGGATGGTCTTGCCAGCATTCGGTGGTGCTTCATCCTCTGCAAGATGGGACCGGAGCAGGCCGTGCACAGCTTCTTCGACTGGCTGGTGCGCTTGGTGCGCAGTCGCCCAGCCAAGACAGACCAACTGGCTCAGTTTTGGATGTCAGTTTCATGGAAGCTTGCCTTGGAGATGCGGGGAGGACGCACATTTTCTGAGAGCACCACGGCCATCATGAGAGACTATGACTCGTTCACCGAGTGTATGAACAGAGAACCGACGAACATCATCAAGAAGGCCTCCACGAACGCCACTGCCAAGCCGGAACCTCCCAAAGGTCAGGGGAAGGGCAACACCAAGTCGGGCAAGGGCACTCGTGCCCCAACCTACACGCGCCAGACAAAGCCGTGGTCCTGGGGCCCCTATGAGCGAGCAGACAAAGCATCAGTGTCATGGCAGAGCTCCTCGAAGCAGGAGGACAAGCAAGGTTGGCAGCGTGATGCATGGTCTTCAGATTGGAAGACCTCCCCTAAATAGGGACAGCACGGGGTCACAGAGCAGGTGGCCTCTGTGACACCCGACAACACTGGGTGGCCGCCACCCACTCAACCACCATCGGCCGGGTCAGGCCAAACCTTTCAGAAAATCAACAAGAAGGTCATCTTGTTGAGCTGCTTCGACGGGATCGGCACGGCAGCTTTGGCACTTGATGGGCTTGTCGAGTCCATCGACCTGTACATTGCATGGGAAGTTGATGATGATTGCAATGCAGTTCTGAAGGAGCGGCATCCAACAGCAGTGAACAGAGGCGACTTTCTCAAAGACGACCCCAAGGAGGTGGCCGACCTTGTCAGGCGTCATGACCCTACGGGCGAGATGCTAGTCGTTTTTGCCAGCGCACCTCCGTGTCCAGACTTTTCACGGATCAAAACTGATCCACCTGGGTCAGCAGGAGCCGAGGGGCAGAAATTCACAGCCTACTGCTCCTTCGCTCGCGAGATCGAGGCGGGCCTCCCCAACCGGCGAGTTGGCTACATCACAGAGAATGTAGTGATGAACAAGGGAGAGGCAGACTTCTTCTCAAACCGCCTTGATTGTGAACCAGTGGTTTTGGATGCGCAAGACCACGGCCTGATCAATCGACCAAGGCTATGGTGAACCAGGATCGATTGGGGTCAAGCAAGGCACAGCCCCGTGACCGGTGAGAAGCTCAAATGGACCAGATCCCAGAAATTTTACAGGCTTCACTATGATGGCAAGATGCAGGAGGCCGCCGAGCTAGATCTGCAAGGATTCAGACTTCACCAGGACGTGGAGGCCCACACCAAACGGGTACCTTGCCTGACAACTCCAGCACCGACAGAGTCCGGCAGGGCTCCACCGAAGAAGCTCAAAGGCAGAGTGGACCCGGCACAGGAGGTCTCGCTGGCTGGAAGACGGGCGCACATACGCCCCATGGCAATACGCAGCCGAAGCCATGCTCCACTCACCAGATGGCTCCATGACTACCCCCGGGGCTGAGGCAAAAGAGCAACTACATCAGCTACCCAAAGGGTACACCAAGGTTTCCTCAGTGCCCGAGCGAGCGAGACACAGAATGCTCGCCAACGGGTGGCATTTGGGATCGGCTCGACTCATCATGATGCTCGTGCTGCAAGCGATGACGGGGACGCTTGCTGCCACCCCTGCTCCAGCTCCACACAACACAGCATTGCAACAGATGATGGTCATCATCCGGCCTATGCAACCAATGCTCGGACCGGGAAAGTGGCCACGTGATGAGGTCTGCGTCGCCCAAGCCTCCTCGATGTGGGAACATTGGGAATTGGCCAAGCATGCCAGTCACCCCATACAAAAGGCCCCATCACTTGAGCCCGGCTTGCAACAGTGCATAGACCTGCACAGGCTCATAGGAGGCAGTCTGCCCCGGATGCGGACTGAGATAGTCAATGAGATCGAGCAGATGGCTATGGATCGCCAGGATGAAACCTCCGACTGGTGGGACAGTCTTCCACCACATGTCGCACAGGTCTACTGGGACAAAGAGCATTCCCAAATTGCACAGATACCACTTCTCCTGGACCTCCTGGAACAGGTGAGGATGCCAGGACTTGCTGAGCTTGCCGAGAACCTGCAACAAGGCTTCGCAGTCACAGGCAAGATCCACGGAGGAGCGGGCTGGATGCCTCGAGCCGACGGCCGTTATGAACATCCAGTCTCACAAGACTCTTTCATGAGAAACAACAGACATTACACCCTAGCCAAGCTGCGCAGCAACCGCACTGACCCACAATGGACGGTCATGCTCAAGGAGCTCGAGACAGAGCTCGAGAAGGGCAGGATGTCTGGGCCATATGAGGCCCCTGACTGGTGGCCGGTCAAGACAACCACCATAGGCAACAAGCCTCTGCAGCCACTCCTGAAGCAGGACATATGCGCAAGCTTCTGCTTCAGCGTACAGCAGACAGACAAGGTGCGGAGATGCGAGGACTTTCGGAGATCAGGTCACAATGCCACCGTGATTGTCTCCGATGTCCCCCACCACCATGACATCAAGACCTTCGTCGACCTGGCCTTGACGGACTTTGGCACCCAGCAACGTGCCATGGTGTGGGCACAGGACCTCAACGGTGCCTACAGACAATTCCCTGTGAGGAACCCAGAGGACTGCTACTGTGTGCTCATGACCCCTCACGGGCCAATCCTGTTGAAACACCATGCCCTGACCTTCGGAGCGGTGAGTTCCGTTTGGAACTTCAACAGGGCCGCAGACAGCATCACTTTCTTGAGCAGAAGATTGCTGGCCACGGCAGTTGGACACTATGTGGACGACTTCATCGGAGTGGAGCCAGCTACACCAGTTTCCAGCGGGTATGAAGAGTTCACCAGACTGGCACGTGTCCTGGGTCTCAGGATGAAAGAACGAAATGCCTTACCGCCAGCTTCATCGCAGAAGGTCCTTGGCATCAGTCTCACCATTGACGACGACATGGTGACGCTCTCGCCACACCCTGACCGCTGCAACAAAGCCAGGGCCACAATCAAAGCGGCCTTGGATGACAACCTGCTCCAGAGTGAAGCCGCCCACAGACTGGCTGGAAAATTGGTCTTCCTCACCTCCACATTGTTTGGACAGCTTGGCAAAGCGGCTCTCCAACCTCTGTATGCCAGGGCACATGGACTGTCCAATGATGATCATGGAGATCAGCTCAATGGACCACTCAGGTCGGCATTGCTGACACTTGCGAACCTGCTGACAGAGGTCCAGCCACGGGTAATACCGAGGCAGATGCAACACCCAACAACGGTGGTGTACTCAGACGCGTTCTTCGTCCTGAACGGTCAGACCCTCTCACCGGGATCAGAACAAATCCCCAAACAATGGCACAAAACCAAATGCCATACTTATGAGAATGGTTGGGGCTATGTCATCTACTTTGATGGCGTCACATACTACTCAGCAGGAACGATACCACCATGGCTTATCAAGAGGTTTTGCACCCGGAAAGCCTACATCTACTTCCTGGAGATTGTGGCACAATTTCTGGCCTTTTTGGCTTGCCGAGCATTGCCGTCCAAGATGCTGATGTCATTCATCGACAACGCTTCTGGCTTCTTTGCTCTGCGGAAAGGCTATTGCAAGGATCCAGCGATCTGCAACTTGATCGCCCTGGTCTGGCGAGTGGTGGCACAACATGGATGGCACCTTCACCTGGAATGGGTCCAATCAGAGTTCAACATCAGTGACCAAGTTTCCAGACAAAATTTCAGCGAGATGGAGCTGATAAAAGCATCGTGGATCAATACCGAGACAGACCAACTCTTCAAGATCCTCTTCCGGGCTGCCAGCGACATCACTTATGCACATGGACAAGCCCTACATGATGTGATGAACACCGGACCACCTTCCCTGCAGACTCCTCACACTGGTAGATGGGTGACATGGCGCAGTGTGGGAAAGAAAGGCACCATTGTGACAGTACAGATGGAGGTTGCAGATGACTGTCACCGAGCACCCCTTGGCCAAAAGTGAGAGATGTGAGTAGCCTGCAGGTTGAACGCATAACATATGTTTGGTAGCACAGTTGTGCGCATGAACATGGGGTTTGGAGTGAAAACTGCAGACACACTGCAGTCAAGTGGGCTCAAAGCCCAAAAATCACCCGCCCCACCCGCACCTGTTTTTCTCCAGTTTAGGCCTACGAGCACAGCATCTTCCCTCCTAGTCACTGGAAAGAAAGGCACCATTGTGACAGTACAGATGGAGGTTGCAGATGACTGTCACCGAGCACCCCTTGGCCAAAAGTGAGAGATGTGAGTAGCCTGCAGGTTGAACGCATAACATATGTTCCTGCTATTATTCTGATGTAGATGGTGTAACTAGAAAGTTGAAGCAGAGATGCGCAGATGTGCCAGGTCGAGTCCTGATGACTTTTGTTGCCTCCGACATCCCGTGTGCAGCTGAGTCTGGCAGTTAGACTTTTTGGCTCAGACACCCGGACCAACCGGCAGGTACTACACGGTCTTTGGCCTGTCCAAGAAGTGAGATCAGACTGATCAGACTGGACTTTATGCTGAGTGCATCTGAGTGCCAGATTCTGTGAATCTTTCCGAATGTAGCAAGCGTTATGTATTTGCAGCGCACATGAAGAGTCACTGAGTGACTTGAAGGGTGCATTGCCACGGATGTTCTTGTGCGACTACGCGCGGAAAAGTCAGATAGCAATGCTTCCATCCCTCAAACTACGGCTGTGGTTGATTTGCAGCAACACACACCTGCTGGGCAGATAATCATCTGTTGGATTTGCTCGGCACTGGCAGCTGATGTGCCTCAAGATGGGATAGATCAAGCCCGATAAGAACAGGATTCCATGTCCAACTTCAAGGGCTCGACTCCCGTCCAACAATGAACCCAACTCCATTGAGTCCTCTCACTGTTGAACTGATACTCTAATTTTGCCATTAAAACATCACGAAACATTCTGAAACATGTTCAAGTCTTCATCATTTCTTCTGTCATATCCAGCATCTTTGCCTTTCCCTCCAACAATGTGGACGAGGCCGGGGACTCTGAAGCGAGAAGCCATAAATAGTTGCAGCATGTTGCAGCTCTGCAGCACTGGATCCAGGTGATGGAGAAGGTCGCCATTGAAATCACTGGCGGTACGACCGACCGGACGAGCAGGCAGGGGCTGGACGCTGCTTGTGTCCTTTTGTTGATGGCTTGATCTACAAGGCTCAACCTCAAAAAGGCCATGGAGCGTTTCGGTGAGGCTGGTCGATGATCATTTCCATTCTTCAGTCTCTGATCAAAGGAGATCAACTTTGGAGTTGAGGATGGCCACACTCACTCATCAGATCTCATCAGCAATGTAAGCTATTTCACACTGTGTCCGTACAGTCCTTTCTGTACCCAGGTTGTAGGTTGCCATATGGGCCAACGCGGCGTTGACAAACCCGTGGTCCGCTACGCTAGTGGAGAAGTTGCCCAGGGCGCTTATCAAGCTTTGAGGACCAGTACAGTGCAGTCGGCTGCTTTTAGATCTTTTCGTTTCCATCTGGGGGTTTCCACAAATGGTACCCCACTAGCTGGATGGTTTACTCCCATGTATAATGGAAAATCCCATTAACATGGATGATTTGGGGGTACTCCAACTTCAGGAAACCTCCATTTGTCGTGTGTTGAAGTCGAGCCAGGAAAGGAGAAATTGTGCTGGATGGCATGATCCTGGAGGGAGACTGGAAGCCTGATCGTGGCAGGCCAACTGCGCCACAATATGCCTCAAACATCCTCAAACCGCTCGATTCGTTGTGCTGGCTCCAATTGGTATTTTGCCCTTAGGCCACCGCCTGAGCCAATGAAACCTCGAGAAAATGTCATGGAGATGAGACTTGGAAGCATCTGAAAGCGCTTTGATGGCATTGAAAGCACTCGGTTTGTCACAAACACCAACTAAATCAATGAACTTAAGAAGCGCAAATACACGCCCTGGGGCAAGGACAAGCCGAGACTTTCTCACAGGCATCTGGCATGCAAGAGACCGGTGAGACATTCCGAAGACCAGTTGGCAAGCTCGGAACGTATTGAAGCAAATTATAGATTCTGGCAGAGGCCACGAAGGAGTATGGACATTTTTTTGTAAAGGTTCTCCAACATTTAATTGGATGATAGATATGAGTAAGTATATGAGTTGATAGTAGTTGATATCAGCAATAACTTTTTTAAACATATATCTGTGATTTGCTGGGTGCTTCAATTTGACTCATATCCATTACCCATGGATTCGTGGCGCCTTCAGGCATGCGTGCTCGAGGGCGAAGCCGCAGTCGCAGTCGAGATCGGCGCCGCCGCAGTGTGCACCTTAATCTGTTGATCCATGGGCGAGGTGTAGGACCTGGGAAACCCCATGTTCTTGGCATTTTTCTTGATATTTTAGGCAAATGCTGCGGATCCATATTTTTTAATGCAATATTTTGGGATAAATGGGGATACACATCCATTCTACAGGCTATTTTGATGTGAACAAGAGGGTATGATTCGTCATGATTTATTAAAATGATCGATCTTTAAAATGAATGTATTCAAAATCATCCAAACGGTGTGTTTGAATATCTCTTGAATTTGGATGATTTGAAAGTGCCGGGAGGCAGAAGTAGAGATCGACGACGCCGAAGCTGAGAGGCATAAGAGAAGATATGATATAATCCTCAAACTCTACAGATCTCTACTGTATGTAAACTTCGATACATCCGGGATACTCAACACTTCTCAACGAAACTGTGTTTCAAGCCCCATTTTTCAATCCACTCAGAATATGTTCAAAGAATAGTGCTCAAGATTTGGTGCTCAAGTTGACCTCAGGGTATCGAGCTGCACAGTTCCACAAAGAAAATGCCGCCGGTGCTCTGATTGCTTTTGCGGTGCATGACAAGCAATACCCTGGGATCCCATGACTTTGCGAAGTCTACTGTACCATTTTGGCTCGGAGATGGACGAAAATAGATGTTGGCAAAGACAAGATAACCATGGTAACCATACTCATGATAATCATGAGGCTACCTATCATCATGTAGTTAGTTCCTCAATCCGGCTGTTCTGATATATAGTTTCCAGCAGTTTGCTGCTGGTGACTTGCAGCCAGCACAACATGGACAAAATCGCGTCCCAGTTTCAGAACTTCAAGGTGCACCTGTGTGTCTGCAATGTTGATTGGGGAATCAGATATAAGGAGAGACAGACATGCTGCTCTTTATGTAATTACCTTCATATTCTATGGATTTACAGAATATATGATGTATATATATAATATTATAGTACAACATGTATACACAGTAACACTATGTACTTTTAGATGCTGTTTTCAACAAGCTTCCTGTGGTGCAACCTTTTTTTTTTCAGAGATGCCTGCGGCCCGCAATTTGAGGTGCAGCCTTATCCTCCCTGCACTGTGAAGAATACGCAACTTGATACTGCAGTGAGTACGAAGACATGTTTCCTTCACTTCTATTAGGACTACACCGACCCATGACTTTCTCTTCACTCTCCCCTTGGCCTGACTTCGCCTTCGGCCCTGTCGGGTTTGGCCGGACATGACTGAACAACTGAATCTGGTTGAAGCCTCCACAGTTCCAACTCTTTCGTGTGCCCAGGTTCCTCAATGTTCCGGAGGAGAATGTGTCCAGCGATGAAGAGTTGTATACACCTTTCGAAAGGTGCAACATGTCCGCGCCTCCAGTCCTTCAGGACAGCCATAGTCTTCGGTGCTGCAAAGATCTCTTGGAAATGCATGTCTACAATGCTGCACTATGCTGCACTAACCTATCCGTAACTAGCCTCTCTCTGTCTCTCCAAGACAGGACCCGGCGTACGTACGGACCGATAGTTCCGCTGATCCTTGGATCAACGAGTGAGCAACGCACTTCGATTCACAAATCAGTTTAGCCTGAATTGGATACATTTTTGAATATCGATGCGCGTAATTTTTGCAGGGCCAAGCAACACTGAAACATCTGCAACTGAGTCATGCTGTCACGGTTGGTTTTCAGAATGGATTTTATCCGGTGAGCCAATTACTTGCAAAGGCAATCTCTTGCAACTGCTACATTCTCAAGGCCTGTGACTACTTCATGCGGCTTGGTGGACCTTGTTCCCACATAGTGCAGGTCTCGTTTCCAGAAGCTGGGCAGCAAGCGTGACAAGTGAACTCACAGTGACAGGACATGGATGAAGAGACAGACAAATGGTATTGGCACCAGGAGCTTTATCAGATTTCACAAGTATATGCTTACAGAAACCTGACTCCGTCTAAGGAAGAAGGACCTCGAAGGAGCTTGCTTTGTGCCGCCAGAATTTATTGAAGATGGCCCGGGGTTGCCAGACTTTGCACATCGCACCTTTCACATCCCAAATCACTTTCCGCAGGATGGGAGTTGCCCAAGGACAGTCCTCCAAGGTGGGCTTCCTGCGAGAAACCACACAGTGCAGCACGTTTTTTGTAGCTGACAGGAAGTCGAAGTGGAGAAGAACCCGCCACTTGGATCTGCTTTCTCCACTGCCATTGCTGCCATTGCTGCCATTGCTGCACATGCATATAGCAGAATGTTGACGCCTCCCTTGGGGTTGCTTGTGCAGCTGTCAATGAAGAAATTGGTGGAATGGTGAAAAAGACAATTATTGCATATTATTGCCAATTGTTGCTGATCAACCATGATCATGGGTGGATGGTCATTGCATATGAAGTCAAACCCAAGGTCGTGTTTGGATGACCTAGAGCCACGACCTGGGGTTCAGCCAATGAAGAGTAAGGGCAGCGCAGGGCATCCCGACACTTGTAAGGCGGGGCAACGATGATGTGGAGAAAGGTCCAACTTAGCATCCACTATCATCCACTAGCAGCTACCTGTATGAACAAAATCCACAAATCAGAGAATGATAATGAATGATAGCCATCATAGCATTATAGCCTATAATTATGGCATTAGTTTCTGTGAAACTACTCTTACATTTATGTTTCGACTAAATTGGACAGGGGACTGATACGTTTCTATGACACTGTGCGCCAGGAGTGTACCTTCTACTTCTTCAGTGCTGCTGGATGCAGAAATGGTGCAGATTGCTGCTTCTGTCACGAATTCCACCCAAGGACTGCTCGATGTTACATTGCTTCGGTTGCATGGTTTCCATGTGTTTCCACTGACTCTTAGCATTTGGAATCCACAGTAGCTCCTTAGGCTCTAAGGCATTCTGGTGCTCGGGCGCACCTTTTTTTTGCCAGGAAAAACAGCAAGAAGAATCGTCGCATCATGCGCACTCTGCAAACTCGCCACATGGCCAAATTCTAAAACTCACCACATGCCCAAAGGATCCAAAGGCACAGCTGTGGTACAGCACCTCCGCACCTTCAGAATTAAAAGCACACAGCTGGTGAGACTATGTGATCTACGTGCATTCTTGAAATGTTCAAGTGACTCAAGTTTACTCAAGTGACTCAAGTTCCGAATCACACCCTTCACGTCCCTGTCAGGTGAATCTCACGACGATGGCAAGGAAGGCAAGGAGGTTTTGAAGGACGCCTGCAAGGACATCGAAGAGTTGCCACCATCGAAGCCAGAGGCGATTCGAGAGCCGGACCACCCTGGGATGATTGAAACATTTTGTGGAAACATCGGGATACATCGGGTAGAGGTAAATTGTGTTAGGTGTAGCATTAGAATGCATTAGATAGCCAAATAACATCAAATAACAACAAATTGGACATGTGTTGAATCATATAGCAATGAGTACTGACTGAGCGCTGCTACGATTAAATGAACATTTCTCCAAAAAGCACTAGGGGACAATGTTTATGATGGCTGATGAGCAGCTTGTGGAAGCCTGATACCGGCGAATTTTCTACCAGTATGTGCCCAGCTATGCGGAAAAGTTGCCAGTCCATCAGAGTTTCGTTGGCGTAAGGCGAAAGTACAGGAGAAGACGGAACTGAAAGCAGAAGATTCCAAAGGCAGGTACTGGAAAGTACATCCGTTTGGTAGGGGGTTGTGTTTTGGAAACGGCCTCTGGCGACTTTCACGGCGCTCAGCACAGGTGCTGTAGTGGAAGCACAGCAACAACTCTCGGTCGGGGGCGATGGCATGCTCCGGGTGACCTACAATTCCGAGGAAGGGTGTTCCTGAAAAGTCCCACCGGTGCTGAGTGGTATAGAACAATGAACATCTCCGAGATCTGTGACTTTCAGCAATAAAGTTTCATGGTCATAGTGACTTTACATACTCTTTACATGACTTTACTTCATGTCATCATGGTACCTGTGTGGGTTGTGCGTATGGGGCATGGACGCTGCATGGTGCGACAGGACAGCGAAGACAGCAGCTTGGGTCTCGTAGAATGATCGCGACAGAGAACTGGACTAAACAGACCCAAATAGAAACAGTGTGAAACTTGCATGATTATAACAGGTTATAACATTTTATAACAGATTATCGTGACATATCATGACTCATTCAGAACTCATTACCTATTCCCATTGATTGCTCATGATTTCTAGGAAGATCAGCTCAAAAAGGTATGATTTTTCCTTTTCCAGAGAGATTCCTAAGTTTCAATATGTTTCAATGATATTTAAGAAACCAGTTTCGTTCCTTATTATCTAGGATACATAAAAAATCTTAAAAATGACAGTTTGATGTGTGGCTTCTAGAGACATGACCGTCCGAGGTGCTCCCGTTGCATTGACGCTGATGGCAGGACTTCGAACTTGCCTCCGCAGCTTGGATGCCCCTTAGTGGGTGACGATGGACTTCGAGGGCTACTCCATTTTCAGACAAACCCATTTGATCCCATTTGTAATATACCGTGTATATATATATATATATTATATATATATATTATTATATATTGTACCTTTATACATTCGTATAGATATAATATACATGTATACACAGAGAGTCACATCCGTACTCTGACATGTTGTTTTTTAGATTTGGTGCTGAGGCCCGAAGGTGACCTATGCGAGTCCAGAAGGGCAACGCTGCCTTGAACCAACACTCGCTTTTGTCGTGCAACCCGCTCTCCCTTCAGGTCCCTTCAGAAGGACTTCAAGTGGATCAAAAGTTGTCCAGTTGTTGTTACTACATTATAGGATTTATATGGGGGTTTCCATAAATGGTGGTACCCCAATAGCTGGCTGGTTTATAATGGAAAATCCTATTAACAAGTATGATTTAGGGGGGGCCCCATTTCAGGAAACCTCCATACAGTAGCGGACAAAATATTCAAACCCTGCAACACGCACTATGTTGAACCCCCGCACCCCCAAATCTCAATGTTTCAGCGCGCGTGTTACGAAAAGTGATGTTAGGGGTTTGATTTCTTTCGTCCATTGGGGCTAATGCACTTCAGGTTACATTAGCATTGAACTTTGGGGAGTTGTACCGGATAGAAGGGGTTTAATATTTCATCCATCTACGGTATGTCACCAAATGTTACCAAGTAGCCTCTTGACAAGATGCGCATAGATGTGCACGGTTGAGCTCTGTGTTGCACTTGGTGCGTAGGCTTGACCTTGGATGCCAAGACTGGAATCATCAGCGGAACACCTGAAAACATATCTTCGAAGGCACTGTTCCAAGTCATTGCCAATCTGCTTTGCTGTAACTTTGCCATCTCTTTCACAGCAACAACATGCCCATTAACATCCCGTTGGTCAAGCTGCGATGGTGGCCATTGGGCCCACCTCAAGGCCGGGGTGCATATTGTCACAGTCAAGGTTCCTGAGCCTTGGCGATGCTAAGAGTCGCGACATCCATGGAAGTCCCATGGCGAAACGATGGCTAACCATGGGGAACCAAGGCACAGGGCTATGGCGGTATTGCACTTGGAGATGTACCTTTGACTAGCTGCAAACTCTTCGTCACGGCAACTTGGTAGCAAAATTCTTTCCATTGATAGCAAACACTTCAAGTTGATGCGTAGACTTTCCTCTTCTGTGTCGCTGGCAAGGTGCGGCCTCTACAGAATTTTACGATGATGAAACTCGCCGGTTCGGAAGTTGTACTGGTTTCAGCATCAGACCAGTGAACTTCAAGTGTTGTTTTGGCTAGACTGTTTGGCGACCCCCAGACAGCTTTGTGCCCTTGCAGTACTGCGAATGGGCTGACTGCTGTAATACTTCGCAGTAAGTGCAGTTGTGTTTCTCTCTTTGCTCACTGAAGGGGTGTTCCTGCCCTGAATACGTGCTCTCAATTGCTCTGTTTGAGCCTCTGGCAAACCCGCTTGTTTCAGTTTTGATAAGCAAAAAAAGAGGCAGCAGCAAGTTCCAGATGCTTTCCTGGTGTGGTTATTGTCAGTGCTTTCCAGCGGCTTAGATACTATCTTCATGTGCAAGTCCCGTACACCACATGAATGGGTCGTCGAAACTTCCAAAAGGCATTTGGAAACAGTGGTATTGTCTTCTCACTTCTTGAAGATGTGCTATTTTGCTCGACAAGCATTGTGATCGAAATATGACTGATCAATGCATTTTGCGACCCATCATCAGAGCTTTTGTGGCGTGCTCTGAGTTGTTGATTGTTCCTTCCCGAACAATCTCCGAGTTGTCGACTGCTCAGACCACAGGGCTGCCTCAGCGTGTCTGCTTGAAAAGCACCCTTCGGGTTTCATCGATCTGCCACAGAGACCTCTGAAGAGTGGTGAGAGGTCACGGCTCGACTCGTCGTCTCGACTCGTCCTGACTTCTTGCTCTGTGAAAAGCAGGTCTCCGTGACTGTTCTGCCGCATCTCCACCGTGGCTTTTTGGGATGGTTTCCGCAAATCCGCTGCATAGATTTATGATATTTATTCCATTTACATACTATCTATCTATAAATAATATAATATATATATATATATTAAAGGGCTACGCCCTCTGCCGCCGACCCCTGGACACTGGAGGGTCATGCCTGCCTCTGTGTCGTAAGCATGAAATGAACCCTAAAGAAACCAGAAACTGACCTAAA
>Ga0126342_10002149_pt1 | contig 30023 bp, 28 predicted proteins | sample Cyp1metagenome_FD_92528 | JGI IMG/M metagenome (GOLD analysis project Ga0126342, IMG submission 92528) | Coral microbial communities from Lord Howe Island, Old Settlement Bay, Australia - Cyphastrea 1 metagenome | ecosystem: Host-associated > Invertebrates > Cnidaria > Coral ...
AGTGTGCAGTGTGAGGTGTGGAGTGTCGAGGGAAGGACACGGTCGGGACAGGTTGTCTTTGAACTATAGGTCATTTATGTTTGGGAAACTTCCGCCGCCGGCTTGCCCGGGTCTATGTTACCATCATGTTATTCAGAAGTAAGTGTAAGTGTATGGTTCATGCCATTCATCCATTCTTGTTGGATACCGAAACCTACGGATTTGCCAAACATCATTTCTAAATATGACAAATATGTTGAAAATAGCAAACCCAATGACAACCCCTAGCCAGGTGCTGCACCTTCGATCACAGAACCACCCTCTGGACAAACAACGGCCCCCAGTAATTACTTGACAACGGTTGAAAGGGTGGCTTATGGTGGCTTTGATTTTTGAAACCAGCGGTTTCGCCTTGACTTTGAAAATATGACAGGTATGGATCATAATTTTCAGCCATAAAAAATGAGTGCATTTTAACCCAACATTCTGACCAACTTGATGTAAGCAAATGCGTCCCTCAAATCCTGCACATTGCCAGGAAGCGTGTCTGGGGATCATATGGTCAAAGGCCGTTCTCAAATTCATCTCGGTCACCCTCGGCCGAGATTTTGAACTTTGGTTCTCTGGGCGCGTCGGGTTTGTTAAGCAATGGTCAATGCCCAATGGTTTCGCTCGGTTTCCCGTATTTTCTGTCAATTAATGCAGCGAAGGATATGCTCACTGATGTATACGCGTTTTTTTGGGCCAAGCTTGTCCCAAAATTTGGTAACCTTGTACAAAAACGGCGGCGAACACGAATCTAATTACCTGGTATAAAAATTGACAACGCTGAGTAATTAAGAAAGCGCTGGTGGTCTTGCAACAACGGCAACTGATCAGGGCTGAACGACCAGCCAATACTGGACAAAAGGCTCGTTCAAAAATAGCGTGTTTTTCTGGAACCATCTTTTCTGGGCTTTGGTCGCAGTGAGGTCGCTGTCACTTGCCCTCATCGATTCAGGCACCCATGTGCGGATTTTTAGCATCGGCAGCAGTCGAATTTTCAGTGGGAGTGGGACTGACCAATCTCTGGTCGTCCAATTTTGACATCTGCACTTCAGTTTGTCTACAAATGGTGCTACACCCCAAAATGCCTTAGGATTATCTGATTGTCTGACATTGTGAGGACAATAAATGGGGAAAGCATCAACACCGTTAGGACAATAAATTGTTTTGTCCATTTGGAATGGGTGTATCATGGTGTACCTCATTTATTTTCAGACATAGCCACTGACCAATTAGACTGCAAATGAAAGGAACCAGTAACCACCCAGGCTTTGTAAGGGGGAATGGGTTACTTTATGTCAAAAAGAAATGCCAGTTCAATATAAAACAGCGCAGGCACCAAATAACCTAGTAATGCCGACCAGCCTGTTCACATCCAAATCATCATCTATAGCTCATAGCTTTGTACATTTCCGGCACCCAAGTTACCTATAACATGTCGTGGGAATGTCTTCCATTTTGGGTAGCGACCCCAGTGATCTGTTCGCCTTGTGTTCTCCTGGCAGCATGTTATACTCGTCTGCGCTGTGGTCATTTTTTCTGGCACTTTTTTCGTGCTGTGGTCAAGACATTGTATATCCCAATTAAGTGGATATGGTACACCATATGTATATTAATATGTGTATATAAATTTGGCTTATGGCCATCTGGATGGCCATCTCATTTCATGGGCATCCAAGAATCAATGGGCACATAAATCATATATATATATAAATGCCTATGAACATGGACTGGTTATTTCCATCGCTCAGGGACTGGGTATACAATCCAACTAGCTTGACCATGGCACTGGCCCTACGGATCCCTAACGACGAATCATCCTTGAAATGTCACAGGATCTTGGGTTTGTTTATGATTTTTGAAGGAAGCAAAACAAAGTCAAGTATGGTCAAGTATACTGATAGGCTTTCAAACTCAGTACCCTCTGGTAAACATACAAAAAACTATGGAAAATCATCATTTTTAATGGGCAAATTCAGTATACATTTTACATGGCCATTTTCAATAGCTATGTAAACGTTTACCAGAGGGTATATGGTTTCTTGCTCATGTGGCCTAAATGGTTTGAGCATCGTCTATGGCTTCTTAACTGGGATAACAATCCGTCCAAGTCTTAGGGATGGAAACTTTGACATACTTTGACACCAAATCAAAGTGGTTAAATATGTCTCTTATTGCAAACAAGGCGGGGTGCCCCATAGTCCCATAGTTAGCTAAGTTGGTTTATAACTCTAATAGCTAGGCTTTATGCTACATATCCTTTATGGTTAATGGGGCTTATAAACCAACTAACAACCGGTGGGGTGGCAGCTTGACTGGATCTTTTCGGCCAGTCTCAGTGAGTGGTACGTAACATTGGCTCCTAGCTAGAAGGTTTTGAAACCACCAACCGCCATTAAATATAATAAATGGGTGCTACACATCGATTTGTTTTTTTTTTTTGTCGGCGCCCTGCCGCTTAACTGACTGGTGGTTTCATGGATTGGGACCATCATCCCATGTTTATGGATGGAGCATTCAAACCACAACCAGGTCTATCTTGCTCTACTTGTATCCCGTTTTGTGGTGGTGGAATCAATAAAAAATCCCTTCCCCTATTACTAAACCATCCCCAAATAATACAAACTAGGGTCCGTCTCCAATTTTGGACAATTTGAGGTTGGCCAATTTGATCTTTAATTGATCCCCTGGAGAAAAAAAAATAAACATGAAGCTACCATTTCAGGGCTTCACCCCCCAAAAATAAAAACTAGTCAACCCTGTTTTTTTTTTTTAAATCAGGGTCCGTCTTTTGAGGTCGGAAACCATGTATTTTATATTAAGGTCTTTAATTTAATATCAGGGGAAAGCTTTGAAATACAATTTTTGGCAATATTTTATTAGATTTCAAAAGGAAATCTAATCGATTTTGAAATAGACAAATATGTTAAACAAAAAACAAAAAATATTATGGATTTTAGTTCAGTATTAGGGGAAAGCTTCGACATCCAATTTTTGGCATTTGTTTAAAGGAAATCTACAGTAATCGATTTTGAAATAGAAAAACGGTTCTTTTATATTAGGGATTTAAATTTAGTATTAGGGTTCTCCCCTAATAATAAAAACTACCTAAGGACCTAAGGTGTTTATTATTTGGGGGGGAGGCGGGGGTGGTGGGGTTTATTATTAGGGGGAACGGATGAATTAGTGCTCCTAAACTTAGTACCACGTACAACCCAAAGCCTAGGGTTTCAATATCTGATCATCAAATTTGATGTTCAGTGAAAATGTTATTTAAGATGTTCAGAAGGCGAGATCGGCAGGAAACACCAGGGAAACTCCAGGCAATCTGAATCCTGGTGGTCCAAATGGCTGGCTGAGAATCTCAAACGGGGAAGGTGGTGAACAAGGTTGTCCTCTGGTACTTTGACATAGACATGGAAAATCACATATAATCACTGCTTTTGATACGTAAACAAATGTAAACAATCAATATATGGGCCGTGTTTCCTAGTTTTTCCTAGTTGCTAGTTATGCTAAATTCCTGGAGGGTAAGTGATTGGCGGATTCAATGCCCATGACACACATTAGTCAATGGTTATCATGCCAAAGAAGACGGAACATGAAACATCCACCCGATTAACCAATGTTTTGTGTGTCTGGAAATGAGCCCAATATTTTGTACAACTAAAATGAGGATGTCAAAAGAAACCAGGGGATCTAGAGTTACCAGCCACTGTCAGTGGAGCTTTCCCTCTTGGAGGATCATCCCAGCCAATCTTGGGAAGTGGCCTTTTGATTGGCCCTCATCATCGTATCCTCTAAGATCGGATGTGTATCCCATGAAATATCCCGTGATATTTTGTTACCTTGCTTATCAGCTTACATTGCTATATCATTCAAGTTCCAATATATACATATATATATACACATAATTATACATACATGTTTGGAACTAATTATGCCCTATTCATATCCTATTAATATCGCACAATCAATGCAACTCATCTCCTCATGCTCCAAAAAATATCGCTAATGTGGCAAACCGCCGACCATCCCAAAATCCCCAAACATCAAAGGTGGTCAGTTAAAAAAAACGTCCCATATAGGGGCATACCCAATGTGAACCCACATTGGGAACGGTGATGATTCTCGTTTTCCCATGATGATCCATGATTATCCCACTACAAGTATCATCATCTATCATCCCATGATTCTCCAATACGCATCCGATAACAATCGCATTCATCAATGGCTGCACTTGCCTCACTAGCCATGGGTGCCGAGGTTCTTTGGCGCCTTGTACAACCGAGACTCCTTGGAGGCTGCGGACTGTGAAAAAACGCGGTGGATATCTTTCAATCAGAAACTATGGGGAATCCTCACGGCTACTTCCCAATTGGATGTTCAAAGTGCCCTCATTGAAGTGCAGTTCCAGTGAACTTTCTGTGGGTATATTGCAGCATAGGGGTTATATCCCAACTTCTGGGGGTTAAGTGCCTATAGTATTCTACCCATCAAAAATCCACAACATAGGAGTCTCACCTGCACCTGCAAATCCGTCGGCAGCCGAGAATCTACAGGCGGCAGCCGTGGTGTTTGCCCCTGCTCACCCCATGGGTTGGTTGGGATCGCCATCCGTTCCATAATGGGAATCCTTATCTTGGATCAACCACAGGGGTTGGTATAGAAGTGTCCCTTTTTGAGGGGGGATTTTGAAGATTTTTGAGGCATCACTTGAAAAAGTCTCCGTTGGAGATGATCTTAGAATCTTCCCATTTTAGTTGGGTGATGTTTAGTTTAGAACACCTACCAACACTTGTATCAATCGCTATTAAGGGGGATGATCATCCCCTAATATCCCCTACCTGATGTAAAACAATCAATATTTTGACCAGAAAGCGCCTTTGAGCTTTGTTAAGATCGAGAGGGTGATCAAGACTCCGTGAAAACACTCTAAATTACCACCATGAAATCACCCATGAATCACTATAAATCACTATATATAGATGTCCATTAAATCCCTACAATGTGAGGCCACCAAGATAGCTAAGTTGGTTTATAACTCCAATAACCATGGTTTATGGTACTTATAACTATAGTTACTGGGGCTTATAAACATACTTATAACTGGGGGGCCTCACATTGTATAAATTCCAATGAAATCGGACATCTCCCGACCTGCAGCAGGAAGCTCCGCTCCAGGCGTTGCTGCAAGCGCCGCGGCACCGCGACGAAGTTGCGCTGACGCTGGGCGTCTTCGATGGCCTGCCATTCCTCGTCCGGACGCTAGAAAGTCATGGAATTTCAATGGGATTTATAGTGATTTCACAAGGGTTTTTATAGTGATTCAATGGGGTTTTAATGGTTACTTAACATAGCTACGGAAAATGGCCACTTATAGTTGATTTGAAAATTGTGATTTTCCATAGTTCTGTCACTTTACCAAGGGGTAATGGTATCTTCTAGTGACTTCATGGGAATCTGATGTGAGTTTATGATGATTTTATGGGAATTTATAATGATTTCATGGCACTTTAGAGGTGTGTTAATGGCATATTAATGGTGTTGTGTAGTGATTTCATGAGATATTAATGGGATGTTTAGTGGGATATTAATGGGAATATCATGGTGATTATTATATAGAACTTTTGATAAAACATATCCCACCTAGCAAATGGGTTATACCGGCTTATATTGGGTGATATTTGGATGAGAAACCACTCCACTTTATGGAATGCACATCCAAGTATGGCTACGTAAATACAACATATCCCCAATGCTCCATGGTGCTGCCATATTTACCTACATGACTGGCTGATTCTTGGGGCACATGTTCATTAATCCCATAACATCCCATTAAAAAAAAAAAAACTAGTTTGTGGTTCTAACCCCTCTGAAAAATATGAAAGTCAGTTGGGATGATCATTCCCAATATATGGAAAGTCATACAATTCATATTCCAAACCACCAACCAGATATAAAAATCCCAGATTTTCCCAGGGAAATCCATCATTGTCCCATGGGATTTTTCGCCGCCGCGGTGCCGCGTATTGGTTCATCTTCTCGCGGGGCCGCGCCGGGCGCAGCGCCTTGTCCTCGGTGCCCTTGACGCGGCCGGAGGGCGGCTGCTGCGGCTTGTCCACCAGGAAGGCCTCCGGCGCCGGTGAAGTGGTACCGACTATTAATGGTACCCTCTGGTAATTTAACATAGCTATTGAAAATGGCCATTTATAGTGGATTTACCCATTGCAAATGGTGATTTTCCATAGCTATGTTAGTTTACCAGAGGGTAAAAACTATGGTGTTAACCACCGTTAACTTTGGTAATAGCTACATCTATTACCATATATATATATATAGTTATTACGATTGAAAAACTATGGGATTTTTATCAATGAGGTTTTTCCCATTCGTACATGATTTTTGGTGGTATATCAATGGGACTCTGTATATCCTGATTGGTGGTTTGGAACATGAATTTTATCAATGGGAATTTCAGGATCCTAAAATGGAGGTACGATAGTACCATATTTCTGGCCATATTTTGCTGGGATATTCCCTTACATAGGCCTTATTTTTCGGCCTTGTATATGGTAGGTACCTCCAATTTAGGTTCCTGACTGGCCATTGACTATGGGAAGAACTATAGTGGTACCACTATTAATTTCTATTAATTGGAATTTGAAAGGTGTTCAATGAAATTTAACTGTGGATTGCTAATAACTATAGCTATTGCTAACTATATATAACAGTACTATTAAAACTATGGGAATAACTATGGTATAATTATTCTTAATAGTACCCATAGTGATTACACAATTAACAATGGTGGATTTTCCATTGGAAAAATAAACAATCACATTAAACAAACCCAGAGTATAGCTACCTATAATAACTACATGGTGAATTGCTGTAATGAGTATGGGGAATTTCTATAGTAACTATGGTAATTGTGATAATAACTATGGTAATTTGCCATAACTATGGTTTTTAGTTAAAACCTTAATAAAAAGATTGATTATGGTAATAGGTTTTAACATGTGTGGTAATAATCATGGTAATAAGTACCACCTTGAAGAATGGTAATTATGGGTGGCAATCCAATAATAATCCACCCATGACTGGTGAAATTGGTGGTGGTTCGTGGCATTGTTTTACCACAATTAATATACTTTATGAACTGTAAATGACCATGGGTAACAGTGGTACCACTATTCATGGTAAAACAACTACAACTATATATAGTTATATAAACCAAAAAAAAAACGACATGTTGCAACTTGACATTAGTATCACCACCATTGCTGGTGAACAACCCGTTCAACAACCTATAGAGCCATGAACAAAATATCATGGTTCATTGGCTAATTCTTGAGAGTCATACTACCACGGTTCCTGGGGATTATGATAACCCATAGTATGGGCAAAAAGTGGTAGCTTTATTGAAATACCCATTGTTAGTGTTACTGATAGTTGTTATAAATATACGATGGGAAATACTAAGGATGACTAACTATGGATAAGCTATGGATGGTATTGATACTAACTATAGTTAGTTAACATTAGTTATAAAATGGCATAATATAATACTATGGAAATACTATGGATGTTATTAATCACCATAGTTATCCATAAGTTGAGACATGGGGCCCCTGCCACTATGCTGAACTACAACCCACTTGGTGGACTGGAACTGTGGGCCCCCAGTTGGTGGGTTTCACAGGGTGGTGGCCAATTTGGCTCACTAAGTTGCTCATAGCTATTGAACATGGCCGTAGAAATAGTTGATTTACCCATTAAAAAATGTGATTCTCCATAGTTATGTTAGTTTACCGGACGGCAACTAGTTTTAACTATGGTTTTGAGGTGGAACAAGTTGGTTTGGCGCTGGTAAACTTAAAGTTGTCTGGATTGAGACAATGTTGCGAGAACACGTTGATGGCGATTCCATTTATCGAGGTCTGACCATGGCGGTTCTAAGCTCTGAAATGATTGGGCAAAAACACAGAAGAAACACCTGTAAATCCCACAAGCAATCTGCAAAAACAAATGAAAAAATCCCCACATGTTCTGTTAACCTTTGAATGAACCATGTTTGAAACCATATCAAAGTCATGATGCTTCACAGCATGTCAGCACAACGAGCACCTTGCGTGGCTGCATCCGCAAGGCGTGACTCACCAGGTCCTTGTGCACTGCATTGATGATGCACCTGGTGGATTCAGGATTTCTGTCCAGGAAAAAAATGGCGAAATTTTCATGGATAAATACACTCTGGTTATTTAACAGTTCGCCATGGAAGCCATGGCCCATAGAAATAGATGGTTTACCTATTAAACATGGTGATTTTCCATGGCTATGTTAAATAACCTGATGGTAATTATAGTGGTACCGCTATTAATGGTAAAACTGTAGTTATATAACAATCTAATCATCATCTATTAATGTTGGATGGACCACTAATGAACATGCATAAAATAGTTCTCGGGACAATATAGATTGGTTGGCAGGACTCGATATGGAAAATTCATGGACCATCATGGAAAATCCCCTATGGGCTTCACATAGAAAAAATCATGTTTGGGACGATTGAAAAAAAGGAAAATTCATGGACCCATAGTGGGTATTGTGGCTTGGAATGTACTGTCCTGGATGATCCGCTAAGTATCAAGAGACGGGATCCATTATGCATCATTATGCCAAAGAAAGCACCGCAAGAATGCTTGGACCCCCGGAATTTCCCATGCGGAATTGGATAATTGGAACATGTGCAGGAGATCCCTCATATTTGGCTGGTGTGCAGGGCCATGATTTTCAGCACCAGCATTCTCAAAAAACAAATTGCAGGAAACAACTTCTGGTTTCTAAACCAAACAAATGCTGCTCCTTCCAAATTTCCGAAACTCTACTCCCCCCCACCCCCCTAAAAACAAACATCAAAAATCAATCCGTTTCCAGTTTTCACCGTGACCTTCAATTCCTCCAAGTGACAAACAGCAGGCCGTGATGGTGGCGCTACGATGCGCTTGACCTCGGATGCAGATCGTGTTCCCGTGAACGCACATTTGGGAAGGAACATCTGAGTGTAAATCATGATTTACAAGGAAAACTAAGGTTTGGGGGTGATAACTATATAGTCAATGATTAGGGAAAACGAGGGTTTGGGATTTTGGATGTTTTTTTTGGAGAACTATAGTTAATGGATGTAGTGGTTACTTAGGGTATACGTGGGAAATAACTGTAGTTACTGTAGTTGAAGGGGTTTACCAACACGATTAGGATCGGTTCACGCTGGAAGCGCTCCAGCACCTGTCATGTCACTAGAACAGACATTTTTGTTGATCTTGTGGGATGCTATTTGCCCGACTTGAGGCTGTTTTATTTGGACCATTTTGGACCAACGGACCAATTTGGCAAAAACAATCAGATCATTTGGCAAAAAGCTGCTGTGGATGGATATAGCTGGTCTAGCTTGATTTCTGATCATGGGGCCTGGGTCTGAACTTAAGGCCCAGTGTATTCCCGCTAAGCTAAGGTCTGTCATTTTTGGTATCATCTTGATCCATACTTGGATATGCAACCCTGTCGTAAGTGGGAGCCAAATCATCTTATAAATCAGATAGACAGACTAGTGGTATATAAGTCAAATAACCCCCCGCTTTGTTAATGGAGGTTGCATCTCGGAGGCACCCCCAATTAATAATTAATAGTTATGGTCATGTTATATTATGTTGTATTTAAGCCAGGGTTTGCGCACCACTTCCCCACCGGTACACATCCATGGTGTGCCGCTGGGAACACCCAGAACTAGCCATGGAGGTTTGGTTTGCTGGAGGTTCATAGCTGGGAACATCATCTAGCAATGGAATGCAATGGAATTTTCATTGAATGCATGTCCCAATAACACCCCCATTTACAATCGATATTCCAATCTTCACACCTTCAGTTTTGGATGATATTCCCATTAAAAAAAAAACACCATTTGAAGTTCAATGGATTGGTTTGAGGAAAAATCTAACCCGGAAACCATAGATTTTCCCATTAAATATGGGGCTTAAACCAGTAAATGTTCCCTTAAACCAATCCATTGAGACATGTTTTTTTCACAGATTTTTCCGATGATTTTCCCAGCTCGAAACGTGCACCGGGCCGCCAAAGAGGACCATCTCGCCAAAGGTGATGCCTTCCTCCAAGAAGCTGCTCTTGCCTGATGGGCGGAACATGGGGAGGAACTAAATGCAACCCAGAAATAACAGGGGATGTTCAGAAATTGTGTTTTTTTTAAATATATATATATGTGTGTGTGTGTGTGAATGATGTATAAATGATTGTACAATGATAGGAGGTACTAAGTTTCAATGATTCACTGGTGGTTTTGGTGGTTTGGAATGCTAGGCTTCCTGGTAGCTACCTAGTAAGGGGATGAATAACGCGTAACAAGAGGCACAAAAGTACACGAAGGAGATAAGGGACTAGAATGGTTGACATTGGGGAACATGATTGGTTGATTTGAACTGACTTTGGGACTTTGTTTAAAGCAAAAAGAGTAGGGCTGAAATCAGCAATAAGAGCAGCGATTTCAGAAATCGGATATGGCCGACAAAGCCAACTTCAACAAGGGGTTCAAAGGAAGAATTGAAGTTTAGACACAGGTGGTAACGGAGAAGCTAGAAAATCCTTCGTTTCATGCGTTTTTCAGTCTCTCCAATTTCCCCGGCTAGTCGTGGTTGTAGCTCTCAAACCCCCATCCACCCCCACCCCAAACGAAAACTGCGGCAATCTCACCGAGTAATGAACAATCCGACACTCCATGAAAATCACTCATTTGAAGATGTTCTCCTGGTAAAGCTGCTAAGATTAGACTTAGACTATCATTACATTCCCATGATATCCTCTTCTTTTGCCAAGAAAACTGTCCATTACCCCCCTCTCCACCCTCGCACCCACCTTGAGATTGCACTTCCACACGTCCACGCATCAAGATGTAGATAAACTCCCCCGCGTCGCCATCGCTGAAGATGCACTGCCCAGGCAAATAGGTTCGCAGGAAGATGTTGTCACTGAGCAAACCTAGCACTTCTGAGTTGAACCTGCAGCAATCACACAGCACGACGAGGGTCGAAACCGAAGATATTTCAGGCTTATGTGGGATTTACATTTCAAGCATTTCAACTGGGTTCACTCAATATCCGTAATAAAACGTTATCTACCTCAGGAAATGGTTGGGGTCATTGACCTCCCATGGACGCAGTGATACAGTATAACATGCTGATATGAAGCACTGACCATGTTATCATGTTTTAGCCTACTATAGCCCATATCCGCAAAAAGGGACATGATGGACATTGTTTCCATACTGGAGATGCATCCAGTGGTCCAGAAATGAGCATACGCTCGTCAACTGGTGGATCTCTCCGAAAAATATCTCATCCCACAAGCCGCTGATTTCCACCAAGTTCATCATATATCATCTACATCGTACATCATCTATACAACAACATTAGTCATCATTAGTCTATACAACATCATATATAGATATCGGAAATGTTTTAGTCGTTTTAGCCACATCATTAGTCACCACCAATATTTTGAGCTTCAGCATTTTGTTCTGATAGTGACCCCTCACGAGACCGTCGATCACCAAGACCATCCCCAATTCAGCCCTGTTTAGGGGCATCAACGGAAATGGCTGCAAATAATGGTCATAGCAACCCCCTTTGGTTCACATCCTACTAAATCAGTGGCAAATTCAACCTTTTCAGCATCTCTTCAAGGCTTATTCTGGCAGATTCCCCTGGAAAATCGGATTTTTGGTGGGAAAATTCCCTCGGCATCAGCGAATCGTCTACGCCTCCGCCAGGTCTTCATGTTTCGCATGTTCGAGCGCAACTTGCCGTGAATGTCCTGGCTGGAAACGACATCACATCAACATGTCATTTTTTGGTTACAGTTACGGCCCTTAATCAATCATAAGGAATTATACTTAAATTATAGGTATACTCCGTTTACTAGCTAATCGATTCCAATTGGGATAGTTAGTGGTTTATAACTACAGTTATGGCCCTTAGAAGTACTTATAACCCCATTTATGGAATGTATGATCCCATTTATGGCCAGTTCTAACTAGTAAATGACCATAAAGGGACAAACTACAGGCAGCCATCATTTTTATCACCAAGTATTGGGCTTTCCTGCAGGTTCATTGAACAATGACACATATTGGAAACTTATAATACAAGGTGGGGGGGCCCATTTACAATAGCTAAGTTGACTTCTAACTTGGTTAACTAGGGTTGATTAGGGGGATATAACTTTTAACTATAATTAATGGGGTTTATAAACCAAGAAACATCACTGGGAGGGGCCCACCTTTTCAGGAATACACTCCCAAGTGTTGTTGGGCTCCATGTGAAATGTTGGGGTATAAGAATTGGACGAAATAGAAACACGTAGGCACATGACAAGCAATGGGGGGATTGGTATAGGGCCTTTGCCATCTGACAATCTGGAATAGTGGCAACCATAAAATACCAAGAATAGCGGGCCCCCTGTGGGCCTGTGCAAAAATCAAGGGGACATATGTGGCAAAGAAATTCTTGCCGCATGGCATGGTTAGCACTAGGGGCCCAAACCCCAGCTGAAAGATTTTGACCTTTATAGTTTAGAGATGTTTAGAGTGTCTCTTTCATTCTCTGTATAAACTGAGGTGGGTTTACTGAAGTAGTTTGTTACTTTCTCATTCTATATAGTTACTTCATTTATTCACTGACCATACTATATCATATTTATTTATATATATATATTGTGTGTGTGACGTTTTTTCCCCGTTTTCATTCCACGGTTCCACTAGATATACGATTATCAAATAAATCTGTGGCCTCTATATTCCAGCTAATCATCCGCTAACAAAAAATATCTTCAACAAAAAGCACATGTTCCATCATCCACTAAACTATCAATGTGGTTGGGAACCTGGCTCCCATTAAAAAGCAAGTGACAAAAATCCAAGAAAAACTCTCCCACTTCCATGCTTGGTTTTGCTTAAAAAAAAAAAACACATCATCCATCTCTTAGGTTGATAGGTTTCCTGTACATGGCTTCTAATAATCCCCAAGAACATGTTTTCCCAAATCATTCCACATCTAAATGGACTAACCACTAGTCATAATGATGATTGGTGACATGATCTATTTCATAAATCAGCTGAATTACACAAAAATCCCTTGATCATTAGCTAATTAGCTAATCTATTCATCAGCCAATCAATATGATTTGTAATTCCCTTGATCAATCCTATTACAAAATAGCCAATCAATCATTATATTATATGATTAATTATACGATATTAGCAAGGGATTGATTGCTATATCATACGGTTATATCACTATACAAGATTGCTAATTATATGATGATTATAAATATAGTCAATAAATGTCAATAATATCCCTAATCGGTGGTTTCAACCCCCCCTGAAAAATATGAAAGTCAGATTGGATCGTCATCCCAAGTATTGGGGAAAATCAAATTCATGTTGCAAACTACCAACCAGATCATCAATCATCGACTCAGCAACTGCGGCGCGGCAACGCGCTCCTCCGTCAATTCTTCCACTTCCATCAGCAGGCGCCGCGCCCTCCCCGCGTAGGGCGAGTCGGCCTTGGGAGGCCATGGGAAATCCATGGGAAATCCAGAGGAAAAGATACAGGGAACCCACCCGAAATCTGGAAAATGTTTGGTTTCCTAGAGATTTATCCATGAAAATTGGGATTTGGCATATAACTATAACCAACATGGTGTGATTTCTGGCGATCTTCAACACCTCTTGAGGCAGGTTTATGTCCAAAGATTGCCATGTTTTACGGTGAAGCCAGTCACAACATGTCATCTTCTCAGGATCAACAAGGGGATGACAACCACAATGACAACTAGTTCATTGACCAGCAACAACTATAGTAATAAACAACTTATCCTGAATGGATCACCCAATAGCAAAACCATCTGGTAATTTATATGGGATTTTATAGTGATTCAATGGGATGTGAATGGGATATACCATCTGGTAATTTAACAGCTTTTTTGAAGCTATAGCCCATTTACGATGATTTACATTGATTTACCTCACCGTCCCACTCCGACTTCGAGCAAGGCACTGGAAGATGCAGCGCGTTGACGTGCAGGCGCCAAATGACCGCAGTGGATTTGGCCGTGATGTTGGCACAGTGACCACGTTCCTGTTGATGTGGGAGGCATGTGACATGAAAGCCTGAAAGCACATCACTTCTTAGATATCCTTCATACTTATTCATAAAGCATATCCTGCTATGTTGGAATGAGAGGTAACTACAACTAAACCACTAACCCAAAATCACAAGAATGTGCCCAGAAACGCGGTGATGATTGTTTTTGACAATGCCTGGTTTTCGTATTACCACAAACCTACAATTCTTGGCAGCGAACCCCTCAAAGAAAAAGGTCAATGAAGGTCAATGTTCCTCAAACATTATCATATCAATTCATATCATCATAGCTGTAGATGGCTAATGGTCGCCAAACATATCATCATAAAGATATACCTTACTACATCACATCATATACAACCATCCGAATCTTATTATACAATGGCCATATGTGACATGAAACTTGGCAACTTGGAGATATCCCAGCCACTCCGCATGCACCGCCACCAAGGCTCTGAGAAGAGACACGCTTCATCGAAGTAGTCCGGCGCCGTGGCTACGTACGACACGATTCCCTGGCGCGACCAGCAGATCTCGCCTCAGGGGCAAGGGGCCCGGGAGGTGCTGGGAGGTGCCACAACGACTTAGTTGGTGAAAGTCTGATGAACCGCCTGGTTTTAGTGCAGGACTGAGGTACTTTTAATGTGGCTTCATAGTGGGTGAAGATGGGTGAATATTGGTTGTTTGATTTTGATAGTGATAACATTAGTATTTCGGAGATTCCAACCTAACCCCCAAGCCTTTTAATAAATTAAGATAAATTCAGTAATTCTGGGGTCATTAAGCTTAACAAGAGTGTTCTTATGAGTGCTTAATAAAAAGAATTCTGCGATGCTAACCCCCCATAAGTTGGGATATGGGGCTCCTATAACTACTTGGATTTACGACTTCGGAAGCAACAAATATTCACCGTAGATTCAGATGGTTCCCTATAAGTACTAGATTTCCATAGATTTCCCATTAAACACAGAAACATTCATCTGAGATGCGTCTGGTTTTTCGCTTTCCCCCCAAGTCTTCCCGGACCATCTCATGGCATCTCTAAGGCGACTTTGGGACCGGGCAGGGAGACCGGGCAGGGAGGGCACCCTGAAATGCTGATGATATTTCTGGTAAGGCCCCTGAGTAGATAAAACTAAAGGAACCATGCATACTTTTTACTGTTTTTTTTTTACTCCCCCTTCGTTGCTGCGGAAGGCCCGCACTGCAGGTGCCAGAGAATACGATCCAATACACGCCACGTCTGCAAAAACTTTAGGCGCCTTGTTGCGTCTCTTTTTCAATGTACTTCCAAGCTCGAGTTGGCGGCAAAGGCTGTATGTCGTGCCAGAAATCGGGCAGCCGGCCCTTCACCAAATTAGGTCTTGGAAGAAGTCTGCATAACATCCTTTCAATTACGCAGAGCCAGACTGCATTCCCCACTGCACCACCGAAAGGAGAAGCTGGAACTTTCTTGGGCATGTTGCGAGCCAAATCATCACGAAGGCCCTAACCATGGACCATCACACCGAAGTCGCGGACATGCGCCCCAGAGTCTGAGAGGCGTAGCGCATGTTGTCTCGGAACCATGCATACTGATTGGTGAATGGATTGCCGAAAACCTGACCAAGTGTTAATCTTGCAAAACCACAACTGTCACAGCTGAGAGTTTCCAAGTGTTGAATGATCCTGGTTGGTGGTATACCTACCCCTCTGAAAAATATGAGTTCGTCAGTTGGGATGATGACATTCCCAATATCTGGAAAAGTAAAATTCATGTTCCAAACCACCAACCAGTATATATATATCTATATATTACATCATAGCTAATCCATACATATCCATATATTACCATATAACCCATAGTTAATCCATATCTACCATCATAGTTAACTGTCACTTGTGGATCTCAAAAAAACTGCCGAGCAGCCAGAGACCAACAGCAGCAGGGATCTCGAAGGACCCGCCTCTGGGGTAATTAAACCTGAAAGCGCCGGGCTGGTGACACGGTGACACCAAGGGCGACGCTTGGGAGAGATGGACTTCCCTACAATGTGAGGCCCCCAAGATGGCTAAGTTGGTTTAGATTCGCCCCAGTAACTATATAGTTATAAGATGTTATAAGTACCATAAACCATAGTTATTGGAGTTATAAACCAACTTAGCCATCTTGGGGGCCTCACATTGTAGCCTTCAAGACCAGGATTTTTGAAATCAAAGACCTGAAGGAAAAAAAAGATACTGACTAAACTAAGCTTCACCTACAAGTGAGGGGATTGGCTCCAAGATTAGCTGGTTCTAGAATGTTCTAGATACACTTCTGCGTGGAGTGCTTCCTGACATAATGATTGACTCAAGAAGAACATTGCACTGATTGAACATAAGAAGTTGTTGGAAACAACCAACCAGAAATGTATGGAGATGTAATTGGAGGTAAGTAACCCCAAGATCCAATTAGATCAATTAGAAATACTGCAAGGATCCTGAAGGATCTCCTTCCACCCTGCCACCCTGCCACCCTTCCAAGCCATGGCAACACCCTGCGTCGTAGACGGAGGCTTTGAAGTGTGGTGCCAACACCTCGTCGTATCCCCGGCAGAAATGGCGAAGCGAAGCTGGCATCATGGCATTTCATGGCATTTCATGATCATTGCAGCCCAAAATCCTCATGTGGTGCAAAATTACAAAGTCAAAACTCCCAAAAGACTAGAGAATGAGAGTAAAAGATATAGTAAAAGTCACTCAAAAATCACGAAGTGCAAAAGTCAGAGATGTTCTGCAGCACTTCGCCCATCGCGGAAAAAAAACGCCGAGGAGCGTGGCAAAACTCGTGATCAATCTCCTGGGGATGAAGGAACCCCTTTCCGTCCAAAACCTCCTTGGATTGTAGTGGATTAATGATGATTAATGATGATTAAGGATGATTAAGGATGATTAATGATTAATGATGATCAATGATTAATGATGATTAATGTGGATCTGAGTGGATTGAACTTATTCAATTCGGATCCATACTTGTCCCGTGAACATTTCATTACCTTGGAGACCCACAAATGTAAAATTATGGCCACATATGGCCACAGCTGTACCCAAACATCACCTCTAATGATACTCTAATGTGGGTAAAACAATGCCATTTTTACCACCCATGACTGGGAATGGTAAACATACCATCAAAAACCACCTATTTATACTTATATATATATGGTAAAATTGGGGATGGTTTATGATTGTTTTACCCACCTAAAAAATATCACGGCCATAGGTCGAAAGCAGCCAAGCCGAGGATCCAGGTTACAGAAGACCCGACACATCAAGGGCTGGATGATGTCCCACCTGGGTGGCGGCCCGTAGAGCGGCTGAAGTGGCAAGAAGTGGCTGAAGCATATAGAGAATTCGATATATTGGATCAAATCCATTGATAATATTCGATCATATTCTATAATATTCTATAATAACGTGTCAGATCTTAGAGAATCGTGTAAGTTCCAAAATGATCTAAGCCCTTTGCATAGCAAAAGTAGGCCAAGTTGCCATGCTCATCATGACTCACTGATTGCGGTCAAGCGGACAACCTCTAAAAGAATGCCCCAAGACATTGAGCTTTCAGAGGATTTCACGAAAGTCCAATATGTTCAATGTCCAAGTTATTGCACTGCACACACTGACCAATTCCAGGTTCCATGTATGGCATTTTTATCTTCAGATTTAAACCCCAAATCATCCCTTCACGCGAAACTTTTGACGTCTGCACCACGGACGAAGCTCCGCCGGGGAACACCATCGTCTCTCTTCCGCGGAAGGGATGGTTGTGCGGCATTTCCGTGCATCCAGCCATGCGCAGCAGACGTGGCAACTGATTTGGGAAGAACAACAGGGCCTGCCACTGCCATGCGCAGGGAAACGCAATGGCCATGGATCTTCTTGAGAAAATCTATTTAACAATGAACCAACAATCATGGATTTCAGGGAAACATCTGATCTTCTTGGATTGAAATCAGTTTTAAAATAGCTTGAACCAACAAACAATGACGGTACTATGGTGGACACAGGAAAAAAATGGGGACTTAAATGGATCATTTTAAGGGATCTGTCAAAACCAATAGTACCCCTTCTGTTCACATCAAAATAGCTGGGTTAAAATGGATGTGAATAACACCCTAAAAATGGTATTTTCATAGGTATTGATCCATTCCCATATCTTTACACTGAGGATTTACACTGAGAACCTTTCGGCTCTACGATTTGTTATGTCCAAACTCACCTTTGAGTGGCGAATGTTTCCTTCAAATTCTGATTGCAAGAGGGGTATAAAATCCTGTATCAGAATTGCAAGCACTGTTCATCAATCAAGCAGGAAGCGGACTCATGCAACATCACTAAACCGAAGCAAATCTTAACTTACAGCATGTTTTGTTCATCAAAAACCATCATCAAACCATCATCAAACCATCATCGATACCCCACTTTTTTAGCATTTTCCATCCAGTTTCCCTGGAGAAAAACACCATGTTCCATCCATTACCCTCTGGTAATTTAACATAGCTATTGAAAATGGCCATAGAAATAGTGGATTTTCCCATTGAAAATGGTGATTTTCCATAGTTATGTTAGTTTACCAGAGGGTATCCATCCCTCCCAACAAAAACCCTACGGCGCCTGCTGCACGGCTTCCCAGGTGACCTTGACCAACGTACAGCCCTGGCGGCCGGCCATCAGTTTGTACTCCGGCGGCCCGGTGCGGAGCCCCAGGGCAGCCCGTAACCTGGGACCGTTGAGGTCCGCAGTTGCCAATGATGGTGGGATGGTGGGAGGAGCTTCACTATCATTGGGCTATAATCTTATTGTAGATGACTTACATCAAGATCTAGCTATATGATATTATATGATATCATTGGCTATATGATGGTGGGATGGTGGGAGTTACATCAAGATCTAGCTATATGATATTATATGATATCATTGGCTATATGATGGTGGGATGGTGGGAGTTACATCAAGATCTAGCTATATGATATTATATGATATCCATGGCTTCCAATTGAGGCCATGGAAAAGCGTCCGAGAGACCCGAAAATCTCCCATTTCTTGGCGAAACGCGAAGGCACCTTCGGGCGCATTGTTAGGCCCATGGTGACTGACCAGGTTCGTCAGTGGGTTCAAGCTCCCGCCGCACCTCAGAGTTCTCCTCCTCCACGACCAAATCCCCGGTGTAGCAGAGGTGCATCACCTGGAAGACAAAGACCTTACAGTGACTTTTCTAAGGTTCTCATTGGGGATTTCATTGGATTTTACAATGATTTAATGGCATATATCAATGGGATTTGATAGTTCCTAACAGTCCAAAAAGTCCTGTCCGGAATAGGACTTTACATAAAGACCTATTAAAGCAACAAAAGACCTAAATAAGGGCCAAGGATTCTGGCCTTAAAACTGTATTTGTCTGAATTCTTGTGCCATCAAGAGTATCCAGATTGAAACCCAAATTGTTGCCCATGTATATAGGGTGGATCCAAAATCCTGCTGTAGCACAACAACATGAAATTAGTTGAACACTCCAGTACCCCTGTCCACGCTCTAGATAGGTCTTTCCACGGTTTGTGCACGGTTTGTCCACGGCCAGGTCTGAAATTGTGCATAAATTGTGCATCAACATATATTAATTCTCAATTGTTTATCTTCAAGAATTTGTGCAACTAATGAGTAGAATGACATGTCGGCTGTGCACATCTTCCTCACCCCTGCTGCAGCATCCTTCCCTAGGTCCCTGGGATCCAGATGTCTTGGACGCACAGGGTAGACGGGGTAGCGATTTTTCATGGGCTATTTACGGGAAATTCATCGGAAATACACTCCGGCAATCAAACATAGCAATGGAAATCCCCTGCAAAAATAGTGGGGGAAATGATTGCTCATGGGAAATTAATCGGACATTCCCATAGCAATGGATTACCCATAGCAAATGGATTTTGTTCATGGGAAAATAATCAAAAATAGTGGGTTTTCCTTCGCCGTGTTTGATTGCCAGAGGGTAAACCCACTTTTTTGAAGTTTGGTGAACTTGGAAAACCAATGCCTGGGGATGGTACCCTCTGGTAAACATACAAAAAACTATGGAAAATCAGCATTGTTCATGGGAAAATCCATTAAACCACTATAAATCCCATTAAATCACTATAAACCCATGGAAAATCCACTATTTCTATGGCCATTTTCAATAGCAAACTGTTAAATTACCAGAGGGTAAGTGCGATCCCTCAACCGTCCCCACCTCGTCCTGCTCCGGACTCGTGGCCGTCTTGGGCCAGGTGAGGTGAACGACTTCGCACTCCGTGCAGACCAGGTGTAGGAAGGCGGGGTCGCACATGTGGAAGGGCTCCTTCAGAACCTGAGGATTTACTATGATTTTTTGATGGCCTTGATGGGGAATGATGATACTGCTTATTACTGATGCTTTTACTGTTTGTTTCCCGCAGGTTTCCAAGGGTTTGCCTTACGGCTAGGAATTTACAACATGCAGAAGTTGTGTAAAACTGAAAGCTAATGGATGTTGAGAGGATATTTAATAAGATTGTCTAATATTTACTAATCATGACCTTGGCCATGGGGATGTTGTTGCTGGGGAAGTTAAGGGTTTTTACCATCTGAAACCAACAAACAAATACCGTACCTAGAAGGTGAAGACCGAAGACCCCAGTGACGTATTTCTTGCTTTGTAACCAGCGAATCAGCCCAACAGTTGAGCAAGTCTTTTGCCGAAGCTCGCTTGGATTAAACACAGGGGTTGACATGATTTTGAAACAGCAGAGAACTTTATATACTACATATGAGGTGCAATATCTCTCACAATGTATTTCATGACCTAAGCTTGGCTGAGATAGGTCCCCGCCGAATCCAGTTAGGTTGGAAAACATGTTTTCATGAGCTGGTGTCCGGATGATCGTGGAATTCCTGTGGCTGCTTTATGAAGCGAGCGCCTTGGAATCGTCTTGGTTTATGGCCTAATTGCTGGGAAACAGGGGTTGACCAATGAAACAAAGGGAGTACATGATCCGAAGGAATAAAGGTGGATGGGGCTATGTCATAACCTCGCTTGGCATCGGGGCAATCCAATTTTGGAATCTTATCATGACCTCACTCTAGGCCGGTATCATCCGACTGAGTCGTCGTCAGGGCAGCACCATCCCACTACATCTCAGTTCCAAGGGGGGTTGAACATATTTAAAACATATTAAAACGGTCAAAAACCCAAATGTGCATCACTTCCAAACCATGTCAACCACCAAACAATGTCTGGCGAACAACCTGCAAGGTGGTATTCGATATACCTACCATAAACTCATATAGTTAATGATCACTACTGTTGAATAGTCAATCCATACATCAAACTATAGTTATCTCAATCCAAGTCAACCCAAGTTATAAGTGTGTTTATAGATCTTCTTTGAGTACTTCGATATATCTACCATAAACCCACCATTATCAGCGAACTATCTTCCATAATTTCTACCATAGATCCTCCATAAAACCACCATACAAACCCCAAGTTGTGACACTGGATTGGCACCGAGCAACCGTCATGGAGATGCGGTGCCGCACCTGCACCGAGAGCTTGATCTTCCTGAGTTCATCATGATCATCATGTTGCGCTGCTCCCTCCTGACACTATACAGGGATGGACCAAGTATATAACTAGATATAACTATATAGATATAACATGATATAACTAAATATAACTAATATATGTATATACACATGTGATAACATGAAAAAGAGGAAACATATTGATGTGGCTTAGCTAGTGTTAAACTTAGTGCTGCTGCAGCTGCATCTTCAGATGTATACAGATTTGTATGACAGCAACTTCGGGGATCATCGTGCTTCAACCTCCACTCTAGCGCCACTTTGGCGAAGAAACTCTTCTGGAAACTTGGCTAAGCAGGCGTAGAAGGCATCGCGGCTGGCCAAAAACCTGAGGCTATTCATGGGTCTCAAGTGTGATGAATGGGTTAATCTTTTTGAAGGAAGCATCTATGGCAATTCTCAAATTAATTTGAAATCTGGAAACTGTCAGGTCAATTTCATCTCTAAAATCCTAGGAACACGTTTCCATCTGTTTTTAGGGCCAGGAGCAGTGACGTTTCAGAAGGTTCATGGTTCAAGGTCCTAAACCCAACATGACTTTAACTTTAACCCAAAAATGGTGGAACAAAGTCAATCTTAAAAGCATCCCAAACATTTCAGCGAACCACTATAAGGGCCTCCCCATGGTCCCCATCATTGGGAGGGATCTAAAATCTACTATATTATAATATATTATAATATATTAATATATATAATATTATATATATATTTGATATATTTATAAAATATATAAAAAAATATACATAATGTTTCCCTAACTCCACAAATGCCATGGCACATCAGCGTCTCGCAGCTCTGCGAACATCGGGTGGTGGCATGGCGGCGGTAGGCGCTCTCGAACAAGGCCGCCTCGCCGATCTCTTGGCCGCTGTCCGACTTGGACATGACCTGAATTCACAACGCAACTGGGGTCCTCTGCAAACAGGGCTTTTGATAGGGATTCAACTTACGCAAAAGATGATGCACAATGCTGGAAAATCGAGATTTATAACTTGGATTGTTGATTCTTCGTAGGTTTATGGTGGGTACAGTTCTCCTACAGTTGATGATCGTTGATGAAAATTGATTTGTGAGTAAAAATTGTAAACTTATGGAAATTTGGGATCCAGTCCAACAAACAAAAATTATGGCCTGAAAAAAAAAAGGTTTTCGTTGGGATCAGTTGTCAAATGAAAATTTTGGAGCTGGACACGGGGTCCATTGGTCCCATATCAAGAGGAAAATTAAGATTTAACAAGCAACAATGATGGACAATCATGGAAATGTCAGATTTAATTGGGAGTTTTACTTGATTTAGTAGGTAAATTGGTTTGTATCCAGGCCAACTATATAGGTTTATGTTGGGTATAAGTTCATGAAAGTTGATGTATAAGTATTGGACTTGGACACGACCTCGTGATGTCGGGGTTTTGGTTACAGTGTCAGGGAAAATCTGCACGGTTCTAGCCCCAGTTGCATCCAAGTGCCCATTTAGTAGTCGATGCCAGGTCAGAAACTCCAGTGGAATTTCCCTGTTCAATCAATCCCCAAAAATTCTCCAGCTAGGGTCAAACATCTGACCTACACGTGGGAGCTGCTTCTATGATAGGATTTAGGTAGGCTCAGGAGCAACCAACAGGATTCACCTGCTTAATAACGTCTAAGCTTTACCGGTGCAACTCCTGAACCAGAAAATGCATCAAAAAACTTGAGCAATCCAGCCCACCCCTGCAGAAACAAACATTTCGAATCTAGATCTCCCAGCATCCTTTCCAAAACATCCCACAAATAATTACTGTGGCACTGTTTACTTATTGCTTCCAACATCATACGGTCAGCAGACTGTCATTTTGGCACCTCATCCTCTACCAGTCTCCCAGAAATTCGTTTCGATCCAACGGCCTTGCGTCCATTGGCGATGATGTCCACACAGCCAGACACTAAGATGCCGATGCTGCGACCCAAGGATTTCTCCTTGAAGATCCTAAGCTGCGGCAATGCGAGCGACCTGCACAATTTCGTGGACCTGTCTGAAAGCGAGCACCACTATGGGTCATCATACTCCCCATTACCCTGTAATAACCCATCAACCAATGTATTTTCAATAGCTCAAGTGTCTCAAGATACACGATGTTTTTTCTGTTTCCAGTGGCTTGTCTCAAATTTGAGACACGCAAAGTCCATAACCCCACTGGAAACTGCTTTTGTGGCCAATTCTCGGCCCTGATACCCGAATTGAATGGGTATAAAAAGCAAAAATCTCTATATGTACTTCTGAAAGGCATCTCAAATTACAACCGAAACCCATCAACTGCCAATTTGCTCTATAATCATTATCTCTCTCTCTCTCTCTCTCCCTCCATCGCCAGATCATGATTATACATTATAATATATGTTTTTTGACATGTATTATATCATATTATCATATCAAAATCTTGAAACCCATGGTACCTTAGCTGTGGGGTAAGTTGGCTTACCAGTGAAGTGTCGCAATCTCCGCCACAATCACCAACCCGATGTGCCAAGAGTCACTTGTCCCGGCTCGAAGAGGCGCAGATCCATGTCCTTCACTAACCTCACCATTGGAAATGTCCTCTGGTAACTATAATAGAGCTATAGAAAATGGCACTTTATAGTTGATTTACCTATATTAAATATGATGATTTTCCATAGCTATCTTAGTTTACTGGAAGGTATGTGGGATATGACTCCTTTCGGATATCATGTATCCACTGATTCGATTTGGCAGAGGAACACACGCAAATCCAACAGTGGATTCATCTTCCAAACGCATGTTTGCCTTTTTTTTCTGACTTATATGTAACTGCTGAAATAACTCAAACTGGCTGGCATGGCTGAGACAAACGTGGCTTTGCTTCGATGGCCAATTTGGGCCTGTCTGAAAAACACATAGAGTACCCTCAAAATTAATGATTAATGAATCAATGTCAATCATCATGTTTGCTATGATATGCTATGATACAAAGCCATTTTGGGTGTGTGTGTGCCCCATTTTCGGACTCACCCAAATGTCATATGTTTGGTTATAAATATATCAGATAATATCCCCATGTTCACCAATTAAATGCTCAATTTCCCCATTTAAATCATTATCAACACGTTTTCCTTAGTTTAAATCATAGTGAACTCCTCATCATTGAAGCACTGTGGCGCCGTAGCCAAGTCACTGGCCGATGAACTGTGAGGAATACCTCGAAAAGACCCCGCCACTTGCCAGCTGGCGTTGCAAATACCTAGCGGCGACGACGTGAGTTCCGCGAGGCCTTTGGAGTTCGGCTAAGGGTCGCAAAAAAAAGATTAAAAGCTGGAAGTGGGGTTGGGAAAACCCAATTATATCCAATTGTCATTTGGTCAAGTAGATAGAAGTTACCAGTATGACCATAAATGTGTAAAAAACGTCTAAGCCATGCCCAAAAAGTAGGTTTCTGGTTGGGTTTACCACATGATCATCCATGAATCCCATATTTTGCTGGTGAACCCCCCACAGTATCCCTATTAATTGGCGCTTGAACACCTATTGTTCGCAACATTTAGGAACAAACATATTCCATTATAGCCGATTATTCCCATGAATGGCCCCATTTTTATAGATTTATATTGGATGTACTAACCCATGAATAAACCATTACCCTCTGGTAAACGTTTACATAACTATATGGAAAATCACAATTTTTAATGGGAAAATCCACTATTTCTATGGCCATTTTCAATAGCTATTTTGACATAACCAGAGGGTAACAAGTCATGTCCACTTCTTCTCGGCCCCGGATTCCCCCAAGTTCTTCCAAGCTACGGCATCAGCTGAATTCGCACATCCTGCAGCACCCGGCGCCGCAGCGCACAGAGGTCGGCGGCGTTGAAGAGGGACTCGAACTGCTCCAAGTCGCTAGCTGCGGGCGATGGCGATGGATGGCGGCAGATGGCCGACGTCACCGGGAGAAGGGTCGAATTTTCAGCATTTACTGACCTGAAATCAGGGTATTTTAATGAGAATGGCCATTTTAGGAACCTAGATTGGAGGTACCTACCATATATAAGACCTATGTAAGGCCTATGTCAGGGGATATATCCCAGCAAAATATGGCCTTATATGGTACAGTACCTCCATTTTAGGAGCCTGGAATTCCCATTGATTTAATGAGAATGGTATAATAAGCCCATACTATATGAAAATACCTGATAGATATATGAAAATGGTAACACTGTTATTTGTTTGATGTTAAAATGGTATATTTAAACCCTACTATAACTACTGACTATGTTTCCAGAATCAGTGAGGTAATTTAGCACGATTCATGACATGTTATGTCGGTAAGATGCGCCATTGTCGCTTCATGTTGGTTCTTAGAAGTGCTGTCCACTTTCTATATGATCATCATGGTTTTAAATGTTTGTGGTGGTTGGCCATCTCTGATTAACTGCTATCAGAGATATCTTGTGTTTGCTGAAAGTTGTGGATTTTGACCACTATTAGTCACTACCCTCTGGTAAACGTTTACATAACTATGGAAAAAACGCCATGTTTTATGGGTAAATCAACTATAAATGTACATTTTCAATAGCTATGTTTGTTTACCAGAGGGTATCATCACTGATTCTCCATCTGGCCAGTGAAGTCTACCGTCAGAACCGAGTGGCCCTCAATCTCCCAGGCATGCAGCGGCTTGGCGTCGTCGCCTTCCGGCACCCGCGCCGAGAAGACTTGCCTCGGACTCCACATGGTGTAAAATGTTGGTTGGACCAGGTCCAAAACGAACTATCCATAATTACTCAAACTTTGAAATGGCGACTCTTAGTGAAATCCTGAGCAAAGTAATCAAAAATATCTGGCTGTTGATGCCATCATTAAGACGATTGCTGCGACGCCCCTAAATAAACATAGAATTCTTGCAAATATCCAGATATCCAGCTGAATCTCAGGGCCTAGCTTTTATTCCAGATCTCCATGATTTCTCACCTCCGCCCCCAGCGCCTACTGGCGGAGCCAACTGCAAAGAGACCACCCAGCACCTGTGACAAAAGCCAGGAAGTCTGCCAGTGCCCATGGCAGATATAGCCAGTGAACATAGACCCCAGTATTTTTTTTACATAGCTATTTTTTGATGGCCCATAAAAATAATTGATTTACCTTTTTTAGATGGTGATTTTTCAGTTCGCAAGCTGTATGTTTACCAGAGGGATCCAGAGGGTAGACCCTGAAATGAGGGTACCCCATGGTACCCCCACATCATCCATTTGGATTTTCAGATTTTCCATGGTAAACCATCCATCTCTTGGGGATCTCCCTATGAAAACCACACCATTTTTCTCTCGCTTCCGGCGCCTTGGTGGGTCCAATGAGTCCCACGAAGCGCTCGCCATCGGCCTCCGGGAGCCACAGCTCGGCGTCGCCGCGCTCGATGAGCACCAGACGTTTCTCCTGCACCTGACGTGGAATGGCCTGGAAGGGTGCCTTTAACAGTGGATTTAGTGGAATTTTATAGTGATTTAATGGGATTTTATAGTGGATTTAGTGGGATTTTATAGTGATTTAATGGGATTTTATAGTGGTTTAATGGAATTTAATAGTGATTTAATGGGATTTTATTGTGATTTAATAGTGATTTAATGGGATTTAAGTCTTTGTAGGGCTTATATTGGTAGGGATTTCCACAATCCACTATAATATACTGGCTGTTTCGGAGAAGTCAACCGAAGATCATATCCAGATATATCCTAATATCATATGATAATCATACAGTTATGGCCATTTATTGATTACAACTGGTTATAAGTGGGATTATACATTTTATGCATGGGGTTATAAGTACTTATAACTGGTAAAGGGCCATAACTGTAGGGGTTATAATGCCACTCTGGTTGGAGGTTTTCACCTACCCCTCTGAAAAATGATGGAGTGAAAGTCAGTTGGGATGATGACATTCCCAATATATGGAAAAATAAAAAAAATGTTCCAAACCCACCAACTTGTCTTACTGATGCTAAATGCACGGAATTTTCGGGAATGCTCCATTGGCTCACTCGTAATAATCATCCCAGCAACCCCCAGCAACCCCCAGCAACCCATCCATTCCCTACTAAGCAGCAGTAAGTTGTAGAGGTTATAATGCCAGTTATAATGCCACTTAATGTTGGATAAGATTGGATATATATTGGATAATCTTGGGAGCTTTTGAGTTTGGGGACTTAAAGTCATAGGGAAGTCTGGGGAGTTCGCTGGCGTTTCTTTTTGGATTTATTTTTGGGCTGGAATTCAGTGAACCAAACCCCCAGGACACAACTTGAGTACTGAGTAAAGTCGGTGGAGCTCAGGTAGTCTCGGCTACCTTTCGTGATGTACCAACACTTAGCAAAAAATGGATGCGTCTTTTTGTTGTGCTACTCTTGCATCCCAAAAAATGACAGTTTGGGGATCAATTTTTAATAACTTGATGATTTCACGGGTAGGTGCTTCTCTCGCTTAAGATTGTATTCCCTCGCTTGTAGCACGCAAAGAATGATTCACTACAACCTGCTCAACGTCAACCAATGTTTACAGTAAACATAACATCCTGCCCAGGTACCTGGCTATTCATCCAAGAATCTACATCAAAAACGTTCAAAAAAAGAAACGATGGCATCATCTGAAAGTACCATGTTGTATATATTTGACTGACTTCCTATGGGCCCATCCAGCTATGCGGATACCCCCATGACTATGGACACCCCCATATGTATCACAGCAACCACTCCCCCCCAAAAAAGGCACGGAACCGGCCTCTCCCTCCTGTGCTGACCACAAGCGTTCACCCGGCTGGTAGCAAGTGCGGCGCAAGAGGGCAGCCACTCGGACCTGCAACTCTCCAAGCTGCCAAGCATCAACCTACAGTTAAGGCCCTTACCAGGGCCTTAAATGGAATGAAACAATTCCTATAATTAAAATTGTATACCACTATAATTATAACTGTTAAGGGCCATAACATGCCATAACTGTATACTCTTCACTGGATTTTTTACCCATAGTTTTTCACACATTCCAAACTCTTTGTTGGTCAAATCTCTATTTCGGTTTCTCAAATCACACATGTCGTCATTCATATCCAACATGTTTGCCGGTGAAATCACAATTTTCTGGGTTTACATCCCCAACGCTTCCCCCATCCAACTAAAATCATTAAACATCTCGATAGATCACGTTATAAAACAATCTAATAAAACCCTGTTAAATCACTACAAATTCACTATAACAAATTCACTGTAAATTACTATAAACTGATAAAACCCCATTAAATCACTAACCCATTAGATGACTATAAAACCTCATTGAATCACTACAAATTCATTATAAATCACTAGAAACTCTCTGAAATCACTGCGTTTCACTATAAATCACTATAAAAACATATAAAACCCATTGAATCACTTTAAAATCCCATTTAATCACTTTAGAATCCCCCTTTTAATCACCATAAAACACCCAAAAAAATCACCACACAACATCACTCAAAATCACTGCAGAACCATCCCTGACCTGGCCATGGATGGAGAGACCCTTCAGCACTTTGCTGCGCTGCACCGCCGCCAAGGCTTCATCCTTGGACAGTGGCACCTGGCGCGCCAGGCCGGATGCGCGCTATATAAGGACGTGTTCAAAGCAGATACCATCGGTAAATATGGTAAATAAATGGTAAATAATGGTATATAGATAAAGATAAGACAGCAGTGATAGATATGTTTACCGTTTATTAGCTAAGGTAGCAGTGATATAGATATATTTACCGTTTAGTTACCACATATTTTTTTTTAGACATGACATTACGTGGTAAATAAATCTGGTTAGTGGTATACCCACCCCTCTGAAAAATATGAAAGTCAATGGGAAGGATGACATACGATATATTCTGGATAATAAAAATGTTCCAAACCACCAACCAGAAATTGTAAATAATGGTAGATATATTTACCACAATAGTTAGACATGATATTAAATGGTAAAAATAATGATTTTACATGGTAGATAAGTTGGCTGAATCCTAATTGCTATAACAGTAAGCACGAAACAGAGCACGAAAAGTGTCACGGAGGGAGCGAAAAAAAAACACGAACTAGAGCACGAAAAGTGTCACGGAGGGAGCGAAAAAAAAACACGAACTAGAGCACGAAAAGTGTCACGGAGGG
>Ga0126342_10002150_pt1 | contig 30023 bp, 31 predicted proteins | sample Cyp1metagenome_FD_92528 | JGI IMG/M metagenome (GOLD analysis project Ga0126342, IMG submission 92528) | Coral microbial communities from Lord Howe Island, Old Settlement Bay, Australia - Cyphastrea 1 metagenome | ecosystem: Host-associated > Invertebrates > Cnidaria > Coral ...
AAATATATATATATATATACATAAGTATATACATATATATATATATATATATTCATTCTATGTATAAATGTGCAAGTTCCCCCAGTTTTGGGTTTGCTCCTGCTGACGAGTTCTGTCCTAGGGTCAGCAAACTTTTGCTTGACATTGGAACCCGTCAATCCTCGTGGGACTTGAGTAGCTCATCTTTTCAGAGCCCAGGTGTTGGTTGAAAGACACAAAATGACTATGAAAAAGTGGAGTTCTGGGATCCAAATCATGCCAAGATTCCCCAAAGTAATATGCGTTCGTCATACCGCCATTCTCATATCCACACCTTGGTTGATTACAACTCGAGTTTGTGTTGGCAAAATCTCAGTTTTTGTTGCTTTCTTAGTGGAACGCCCCCAATTTCCTTTGCGTATGTATAGCGGCCTTTTTGTCGGCCGGTTTTCATGTGTTGAATTACAGGTTTTACGATGTTTTTAGATGTTTTCAGATCCAAATCCTCGCTTCTATCGATTCAATTCCCATCTACCATCGTCTACCAAAGCACATTGGTTGGATTTGGTGCGATTTGGGTTGTATAGAGATCCCCATTTTCGCGTGGTTAGCATCACCAATTTTCTCACTTCAACCAAACTGATCTTCTTTTGTTCTCAGATCCGCCAGGAGATGGTCAGCCGCCGACCTGTGCGGCCTGCTGGCAGCGCTTACTTGGGAGACCTCGCTGGGGTGCGCCAAGCACATTAGGTTTTGCTGGTACGCGATGGCAGACTTTCAACACTTCTGTTCCTAGATGAATCAAGGAGCTGGAAGGTTCATTAGCACATCTCCATTCTTATCCTAGAGCTCACAGCATCAAAACATGGCTGGAAGGTTCATTAGCACATCTCCATTCTTATCTAATTACTAGAGCTCACAGCATCAAAACATGGCTGGAAGGTTCATTAGCACATCTCCATTCTTATCTAATTACTAGAGCTCACAGCATCAAAACATGGAGTGTGCTTTTCTGAAACTTGGACACATATTTGGACGAATTGGGGGTCCCCTTTTTATTGTAGAAGCAACCACTTCCGCGTTGTAGATGTCATATATCTGTAATTATGTAGATACACTGCATAACATGTAACCACTAGACAATTGCATGTATTTATCCCTACTTCTCTTAAATGGTTCCAATTTCCACTCCTGCTAGTTTATCCTTTCTTGTTGGTCACTGTCTCCATGTCTTTTGGCAATGTCATAGCGTCATACCTTAATTTTTGTCGGAGAAATCCGCTTGGGCAGGGTAGTGGCCCGTCGCTCCACAACGCTGGGGAGAATGCCTGGGGCAACGTCTTCACTCCTGCGAGGTAAGGTTGATGTTGGTGTCGGCGTTGGTGTTGGCGCTAGTGGGTGATTGAGATGATGGAGTGGCATACCACCTGTACCAGATAGGCTATTTGAATCTATTTGGTATTTCACCAGCAGCAATGGGAATAGATTGACGAAGTGGACACGTCGCCTTGATTTGTTGGTGACACATGTGATCGGGCATTTTGCAAAGAGCAGACATGGCCAACCTCAAATTCTGAGAGCATTGACCCACTAGAAATCTTGTCTTTCTGCAGCTTGGAATCTGTACAATGATGGATGGACCGATTCGTTCCAAACTGAAAAGGAAATGGAACGTACACCATTTGTCTTGGGCTGGCAAGGATTCCACATTTGGTGTTGAAACAATCCTGTAAATTGACCGAGGGGTACTAAAATCGGACATGAATCACCCCTCAGCCTGTCCATTGCAGTGCAAAAGGTCACACTCATAATCTCTCACATCAAAGTTTCTCCCAACTTTGACCTTTCTGCAGGACGCCTTTTGAGGCCAGAGCCAGACCTATTCCTGTGCGGTCAGGCAGTGTGGTGCGGGGTGATGCCTGCCATGTCAAAAATATAGGGAAGTTCTATATGGGCATAACATGGCATAGCTTCATGTGGGAAGGAACGACTGAAAGATCATGGAGGGCTGCCAGCAAGAGAATCCGCGCGCATAGACTCTGAAAACTTGTTCGACCCTTTGGCACTCTGTCTTGATTTCTTTGTTTCTTTGCTCCGCACTTACAGGTGCCAGAAATGGTTACTGACGGGATTGCTTGCTCACTTCTCAGGTGAACAGCAATGCAAGGTCATAGAGTGGTGGAAACATCAAAAGCAGCTGTCGAAGACAGGGCTTTTTGATGTGCCAATTTCAACTAGCCATTGAAGCATGAATTGACATGAACTGACCGCACCAGCTTTGGGTGTGTTTGATGGTAAAGTTTATTGAGTTCGCGCTAGAAATCAGGGCCCAAACTGTGCACTTCCACGGTCCGTCCAGGTTCGCTTTCCTGACAGGACGGGTCAGTTGCATGCTCCAATGGCTGGTTGACTTGTAGATAGGGAACACCAGACCTGCAGGCAAAAGGGCTGATTGTGGCCAGTTGCATGCTGTTTACCAGAGCAATCGGCCAACCATCACAGGGCCTGGGGATCGTGGAAAGCTTGGTTTCGACCAATGACTCTGAAATATACCGCTGAAAGCTACCTTAATAGTTTCAGTTTATCCTAAAGTTGGAGACCTTACGAAACATCACTGTCCCATCACTAGTTCCCAGTTCCCCTCATAGTCTTGAGGGATGTTGGAGCTCTGTGGTCAGCGGAGGCCTATGAGCTTTGCCGCTTCAAGGTGGCCATGGCCATTCTGAAGTGGAGCTACACTGGGGAACAGCAGGTTGCACTGACGGGATGAGGGCTGGACACTCTTTTCCTCTTAAAGGATTTAGGTGGCAGCAGCCCTTCAAATTCGTCCCCAGTTCGCAACAACTTGATAAAGTGGGATCTTCGCATGGTGGAGTTTGCACAGACGCCATAGATCCTACCGACAACTGCACTTATTTAACAAAGTGCCTAGAAAGCCCTGCAGGCTTGTTTGTGGTGCTTCAGGGCACTTAGGGTTTTTATCTTCATGAGACATAGGCTTTAATGATTTTAATGTTTTTGAAAGCGCGGGCTGCCGGGCCCCAATCAATGAAACTTCCCAACATCTTGAATCGAACAAAGATGACTTGAAGTAGGACACAGAAATCCCTATGATCAAGCTCTCAAACCTTGCTTCTGCCTCCGCCGTAGATATATCATACAGTGACAGGTATGTACTGGGGTATGTACTGGTCATTGAATGATCGAAGTAGAGGTTCATCGACAAACAGCAAAGACAAGACCACAGATATACATCATATCCATCTTGCTGGTAGATCATCAACAGGTCAAATGACGGTTGCATCCCTCACTTTTCTTGGGTTTTCGTCCGAAATTCAGCCCGACAGCTAGGCTCCAGATTGCTTTGATGTGAGCGCCTTAGAAGAACCTCCACCACAGCTCTCCACGTTGCAGGACATCGGATTTTGCAGCTGTGTCATGGTCGATACCTGACCATATACAGGGGATGGCCAGATATGTGAAGTAGAAGAGAATCTCTGTGTTGAGCAGGACCCCAATACAAGGTAAGAACAGTAGACAGGATGGAAATCCGAGCATGTGTCTTCTTCGTTGGGATCATTTATTGGTTTCATACTTCCAAACACCTCTGTTTCTGCTTTTTTAAGGAGGAACCATCATTTCCATTGGTGGCTGAATAAATTGCCAGTTTTGCTGGTAGACTCTGTATTTTTTTGTCGTGATGCGTGCGCCCCAAGTTTTGTTGCTGAAACGGCCAGCTTTGTTGTTTAAATCGGCAGGGTTGTTAGTCGAACACGCCTTTTTTTAAATGTGTCTTCCATCCGCACATTTTACCCCGGTGCAATGCCCACTTTTTGGGACACTAAGTGGGTTCCTTTCAGGAGCTAGCAGCATGGCTTGAGGAATCTGCGGAGCGTGGCTCCGGCTCAACGTGGAAACCGCGGATCGGCCATGGTGTGGCTCAAAATCGAAAAACGCACCAGTGCTTTTTCACCAGGGAATCAACCAAAATCATCCACTTTTCTAATTGGGAACCGCTTCAGACTCGTTCAAAACGGGACCTTCCATTTGCATGATTGAGAACCATCAATTAATAGCAATTAATGTAAGATATTTACATGCATAGATATATTCAATAGATGTGACATGTTTGGGATTTCAGGGCCCAGGGGCAGCCAGAGCCAGGTGCAGCTGGTGCAGAAGCCACGAACATCGAGGAATCCTTGGCTCCGGAGGATGACCTGCCGGATGTGGCCACCATCCCGGAGGAGGAGCTGGGGTGCAGGGTGACCTACGGAGGCAACTTGCGGCAACTAATGGTTGGGATGATATATATATATAATATGTAGTATAGAATACGTAGATAGATAAATAAATAAATAAATAGATAAAATATATATATATATATATATAAATATGGTACCCCAAAAGCTACCTTTTTACAACTTTTCTGGTATTGAATGCATGTACTGATTTGGGGAATGTGGAATCCATGTCAAAGGAAAGATGGGGAGCAGCCAAATGGATGAAAGGGAAGCTTCGCATCTATTGCGCTAATGACTTCGATGCTGGTCGGGAACCTGCAGATGATGTCCCAGTGTTGGCCAAACACGCTGGCCACCCATCATATGTGACGCATGATGTCTTCATGAAGATGCTTGAGGTGGCATCGTATGTCAAGGAGAACCATCACGGCTGTTCGGAAAAGAACACATCTTGTGGTGAACACCAACAAAAATCTCTACGTTCGACCAGCAAATGACAACAAGCAGCCTGTTATCAGGATTCTTCTTAGTGACAAAGCCGATTTCTTGGTGGAGGAATCTCGTCTGAAGTATGACTTCTACAGGAAAGGTGGCGCTGCTGTGCCAAATGAAGTGCAGTGGGAGCTCTTATAGAGCCAAGCGACCCTTTGGAGATGTGAATGCGAAGGAGGAAACCGAGGAGCCACTCAGGAAAACACCCAATCTCGGCGATACTGTCGCTTGTTCCCAAGGAGAACTTGCTGAAGAAACAGAATCTGTCCTTGCTGCAGACGTGGCATTGTGATGATGAGCAGACCCTTGAGGAGGCCTCAGAAGAGCAGATGGAAGAGATGGGTACTGGGATGGAAGCCAGCGCAGGAGATGATTGAGCCGACACTTCCAGGTCTTCTACCATGGACCATGCTTTGAGTAGATGCGTGATCTTCCCGTATTGACACCATCTGGAAAGGATGCATTGGTCGCTTGCTGAGGGAGTTTGGTAGTCCCACCTCAGCCAAACCACTATGTCAGTCAAAATACGTTGCTTCTTCAGTACTGTGTTGCTGCCTTGTGCCACTGTGAGGGATCATGCTCTGTGCGATATCTGATGGTTGATCAATAAACTCCATTGTTTGCTGTGTGGCGTCCCAGTTGGGCTCCCTGGTGCGTCGTTGTCAGTTGGGTCGCCCTCGCTGGCGCGCCAATCTTTGGTTACCCAGCGGAGTGCTTTCATAATAACATTCTTTGTGGTCTTGCATTCAACTTCACGGGCAAGCTGTGCAGTTCTTCATGCTACGTGTCTTTCTAGTGAGTTGCTTTCTTCCATACTGACAGGGACACAAGCAATTTGAATGTGGTCCTGTGTGCTTGCAGCTGTTTGATTTGAGATAGTAATAGTGTTTCGAGCATCCATCCGATCAGTGGCGCAATGGTAGCCAGAGTGAATCATGGCAATGAAGGGTGGCAAGGGCAAGCTTAACGTGGCGAAGGTCACTCTGTCCTGAAGCGCCCGCCTGCAGAGAAGACTAAGGCATGGAAGCAAGTTCCCTATACCCGGCATTCCTCGAAGTTGCCTTCAAAGTCCGGCTTGAAGCTTGAAGCTAGACCGCAAGATGTGGAAGAGATCTCTGACAGACATCCTTGATGCCTCTGGAGGATGGACTTCTGTCCGCGGCAAGGTCTGTCCACGATATGGGACGGGGACACTCTCAAGCCTTCAAGGGGGTGAGAAGCCCCGGCATCGATGCAACCGCAAGACTTGCCAAGTATACATCAACCCTCAGCATCCCCATCCGCTTTTTGTAGACGCCCGTGGTACTGGCGCTGCATCATTGCGCACGCAGGCAACCCTGCTCATGCTGAAGCTGAACAATGTGCCCCATGCGACCATTCATCGTCTTCGTGTCTTCGTGGAGTAAACCACAAGTCGATCGAATCCATGGGAAGCCGTCTGTGCACTGTCCATAAGAAGTATGTCGAGGAGAAGAAGGAGATGGACTTTGCTTCTAAAGCTGCCTGGTCTGCCGAAGCAGAGGGGAGAACATTTGATCGCAAGAACCTTGGCAATGTGGCCGTTGACAAAGCTGTTTGGGAGCAATGGAGCGGTCTGGTCAGGAGGAGGGCACCCTGAGACATTGGTCCTCCAAAGATTGAAGTCCAACATGCCGGAAGCTCGTGATCCGGTCCAGGTGCCATTTGAAAGGTTGAGTGGGTGCCTTGGAAAAAAATGGTTGATGAACAAGAAGCTCTTCCTCCAAAAAGCTACAAGAGCCATGTCCCAGGGGCTCTTCACGACAATGTGACGCATTGCAAGAAGCAAGTGAAAGTCAGTGGGAAGTGGCGCTGACAGAAGCCGAACTATGTCAAGGTTGTCACCCACAAAGTTGCAGGGGAAAAGCGATCTATCCGTTGCAAGGCCGGCACCGAGGTGATTGACAGAGCCTGGGGATTCTTGAAAGATCGGGCCCAGATCAACCAGAACTGTCGTGTTGGCTCCAGCACCATGCAAGCTACCGTATTTCCTCTGCTCAAGCATCGCGCGCCATCCTCTTACTGTGCAGGCAAGCATCCTCGTATTGTGCAGGCAAACTGTTTCGTTTGACCTCTTTTTACGCAAGCAAAAAATGTTCAACCATCATATCTGAAACTTGAAAATCTTTTTCTGCAACTGCAACTTGTTCATGCTGAAACTTGCCAAGATACATACACATACTGCGAAGTAATCACATGATATACCTGTGGAGTTGTATGTACCATATTTGCTGGACAGACACAGGTTTTCAGAAGGCATCATGTTTCAACTGCAAATTACTGGTTACAAGGTAGCAAAAACTAGTTTTTTGGGTTAACATATGTAAAATTATATATATGTATGTATATAATGTAATGTAATGTAATGTTATGTTATGTATGTATGTATGTATATATGTATGTATGTAATGTATGTATGTATGTATGTATGTATGTATGCATGCATGCATGCATGCATGCATGCATGCATGCAATGTATGTATGTATGCAATGTATGTATGTATGTATGTATGTATGAATGTAATGTAATGTAATGTAATGCAATGTAATGTAATGTAATGTATGTATGTAATGTATGTATGTATGTATGTATGTATGTATGTATGTATGTATGTATGTCTGTGTGTATGTATGTATGTATGTATGTATTTATGTATATATATTTATACATATATATATATTTATGCATATGTACACAAATAAATGTATATGTACATATACATATACATATACATACACATATACATATACATATACATATACATATACATATACATATGTATGTGTATATATATATATACACACTATATACATGTATATTATGTATATATATATATGTCTATCTATCTATATTTGATATACATATACAATATACATGATGTAAACACCAAGACTGGGGCATGTCACAACTGGGTGAAGTGTTTGGGCCGAGAAGATTCAACAGGTGACAGAACTCATGGATTTGCCGTGGAAGTACAAGCGTCTGAAAGAATTGGGTCAGTGGGACACGCGGGAACCCACCCGAGACATTCCAACACATTATTGTAATACGTACTTACATTTAGGGCCTGGACCAAGGAACTTTCACATCAGAAGCAGTTGTCATCCATTTGTAGCCTGCTTCGTTTCTGAGATTTTGTGTGTGAAAGGTTTCAGCCAATGGCACACTGGGGATCCGCACCATAGAACAACTGGACCTCTGTTTTTGCAGGACAGCTCCATGCTTGAGGCGATGGCCGGCTGAACCCGAAACTTAATGGTGGCCAAAACCCAACCACAAGAATTGGCAAATGTGGAATTTTGGTGATTTTCAGCATCATACCTTAACAGATGATTGGAGATGATCCCGGAAAGTTGCCAGTTCGATGTTTGAATGGGACATGAATCATGATTTTCCACCATGTTTGGAATGGCTCGGATTTTCAATGCAGAGTCCCTCAAAGGATTTCTGCATGAAACATGTCATTTTTGGTTGGACTATTGTTTCGGCCTTTAGGCTCATCTGGTGTTGCTCTGTTGCAGGCCTCGGTGTCCGTGGACAACGCAGGGCAAGGTGAAAACGCCGAGTTGGTGGCTGCCATCCAAGGTGCAGAATGGTGCTGACAATCTCTGGCCAAGCAGAGACGTGTTTTTTTTTGGGAAACGCAGGATACAACATATGGCCGTTTTGTTTGATAAGACAATGAAACTGTAAGCCTTCGATTTGCAAATTGGGTGACGTATTCATTATTTTGCGACCAAACCAAACCATGTGATATGGATGTTCTGGGCTGCCAGTTGCATCGATGCAGAAAAATGCATGTCAAAATCTGAGACAGAGAAGACAATTTGCAATGGAAAGTGTCGGTTGAAGTTCTAGTTAGCCAAGCGGGACGACATCCAGATTGTATGGTTATGTTCGATGTTCAGAAATCCTCTCACAGGTGTATATCCATCCAAAAATCCAATATGATACTGTAAGTCACTACTTGGTATCATTAATACTTGGACATCTTTTGATCACCCGGTGAGTCCTGACGTGACCGGTGCCGCTGGCTGCCAGCTGAACGTCGAACGCTGGCACGCCAATGCCAATGCATTGCAGTCGGGGCACCTGGAACGCCTTGCTGAGCGAGCAGAAATCTCTGGGCAAAATGGGCAAAATGGAACCACAATGGAGCCACACTGCAACCACAAGACATTACAAGACTAATCCCTGTTCTGAGGCCTGTCACCTCACCCACTTAGAAGTTGAAAGCGGTGTACAATGCCATTTCTTGGCACGGTGATCAGGGATTTTCCGTTTGCTTGCGAGATCTTTTACATATTTTTACAGTAGGTATAAGACTTTGCCTTATGGATCCGATTGATCCATTTGGGATCCTTATTGTGGGCACTCACCATGCCGTGCGGGCGGCACGAGGCCTGGACTTTCGCCAGACTCGAACAGATGCGGGAACAATACAACGAGGCCAGGGCAAGTTTTCGGACTCACTGCATGTGGTTCATAGTGGCATATCGTGACTCAGCACGTCATGATTGGATCGTCTTCCAATGTCCAAAGTGGACCAGCTATGCGGAACTTCGAGCCCCTTAAAACAGATCAGGAGCAGAACCTAAAAACTTTTAAACGCTGCAATTCCTGTGCAGATTTTCGCCCGCATGGACGATTGGATCAAAGATCGTGTGCGGGAAGAGAATGAAGCCATCAAGGACATGTTCGTTGGCTGGCCATGTTTGCCATTGTCGATAGCACGGCCGTTGCTTGGGCCATGGATACACCCTGGGGACAGTCATACCCCGTAATACGGGATCTGTGTGCATTTACATTAAGTAATACTACCACTAAGGCTTTGACCTCATCATACGTGCAGGGAGGGGAATAGATGAAGAAAATAAAATGTAAGGGATGACTTTTGTCTTTGTTTGGACGAGACAAACCATCACTCCCAGAATTCATATTATCTTGCAATTGGGCTTTAACAGCCAACCTGCCAAGGAGCATGATGATTCGCAAAGGTCTAAATAAAGGATTCAGACGCATCACTTTGGCGCATGTCTGCTAATATTGTTGATTCCCTAGTCCTGTACTATCAAATTGACACCAGCAAAATCCCCACGTACCGAGTACTGTCCTTTCTCGGTGTCACGGTTTGCTTTGCTTCCACCAACTTTCTGTTTTGTCGGGTCTGGGATCCCAACGGCCTCAGAGGAGACAGAACGACAGCTGCGCACTGGTAAATGGGAGGATGAGGCGTGCGGGATGGACAAGTGACGTCAGGTTATCCGGTTACCAGGTTACCCATTTGTTTGCCGGAAAGGGACATGCCAGTCTAGCTTGCCAGGGGGTGGCTTTAAACAAAGCAAGCCAGGGCTCAAACTTATCAGCTTCGAAACTCCAAGACTTCAAGAACCAAATGGCTGAAGTCACATCGTTTGTCTTGGATGAAAGCGCTCCCTGTGTCTATCCAGGTATTACTGACTGTGGTGAAGTCCCAGCATTGGCTTAAAACTTAAAACCTTTGAATTGATGCTTCATTTTATTATATGCATACTTAATCATACTTACACATTTTTTAGATATCAAATGGATTGAAATTTATTGCTTCTTTTTATTTCTTGACATTTTCAGCACAGTCAGGAGGGTCATCAGACCATCAGCAGAACCATGACAGTGCGGAGATCACACACAGGAAACGTCAAGGTGTGGGTCCTGGGCAGAGCTGGCCATTGTTTGATCGTGGCAGTGGAAATCTTCAGCATTGATGTGTCCAAATCGGCCGTTCCACAAGATCATGGGCACTGAACTGCCAACACAGGTAGATGTCGAACATGACACCTCAACTCATGGAATTTCCTGGTTGAAAGAGGCATTTCTTGTGCCGACAAACTGTGACACCCTGCATTTACAGAGATTCCGACAAATTCGTCAAACTTGATGGACCGCTCCACATTTTATTGGCAGCATGTTTGGGCCAGCGGGCCCCCTATAGTATTTGTAGTGGAATGACTGAGACAAACAACATTACTGGTTTCCATAGCCATAAACATCAGCTTCGGCTTCATCATCCAATTAGTGATTCTGTCCTTTCCCAGTTCTATATTGATTCACACTGTTCACACCATATGCCCAAGACGCCGTGCTCAGCCGGCTCCCTCGAGCGCTGCGGGCAAGCGACGGCGTGATGTGCTCAAGGTGCGGGGCCGGTGTGGGTGGACATGGACCCAATGGACAGTGACGGATAGTGGCAACAAATTTGATCCGCTGGATGTGGCTGATGGAACCAAGGGATTCGGGAATTGAGAGGTTGTTGGCATAAGACCATTGGTGATTTGGAAATTCATCTTTCAAGGCCTCCTTGCTGGGGTTCCTGGGTTCCTGGTCTTCAGCTGGTCAACATGCAAAACTGGGTTACAGCAAAAACATAACCTTAACCTGAGAACACAAGCAACAACAAAAGTAACAAAATTGAACAACTAGACATGCTCCCCAGTTTCGCCTCACCAAAACCTTGTTTGAAACGATAGGGCAACATCAGTTTTTTTCCTCTCTCCACGGTTATAACCAACTTTGCGCAACACGATTTTCTTTGTAGTTGGACTTTGCAAGTGGGCAGGTCATTGTTCCGAAGACGCTGGACGTGAATGTCTACGTGCCGCCCAAATTGGAGGCTGGTCATGATAGGATGGGGGAAGAATGGGGAATCTACTTGTGGGATTTGTATCCGATCCACAATATTTCCTTCAAGACAATTCAATACAGGCTTCAAAGATTTGAAACCAATAAAACACTTAAACAAGGGCTTAAGCAACTCAACGCTTAAGCTGAAATTTCACCATGTCTGTTTCGACGGTTCGATGCCTTGGAGATGACTTTGTTCTCTGTCCAACTTGAAAATGCTGCTGGCTTTGAACCCTTGGGGATCGACCCCTAGGGCCCTAGTCATCGGTTTCTGCACTTTCCAAATGACAAAAAACGAAAACTATATATGAAACTATGAAACAATGCGATACATATGGGTCTGTCTGTGTCTTGATATGTGTCATATGTCTTCATTCTTGAATGCTACTGAGGTGCTACCCAGTACAGACACTGGCAGCATGGTTCGGTCACCCTCCACGGTTTCGCAAGGCTGGGGTGCTGCAGCTGGGTAGGACTAGTATTATGTTCACCAAACTATAGCTTATTCTAAGAATCGACAAACTTGAAAAAACCGAGACAAATGCCAAAAAAATGGAAAAAGCAAAAAGCAAATCAGCAAAATCCGAAAAAACACAAAAGCAAAATAAAAGGGGAAGAAAAGAGGAAAAAAGGAAAGTCAAAAAGGGGGAAAAAGGGGAAACAAAGGGGAAAACATGGGGAAACAATGTACTTGTCCATTTGCATTTTTTTTCATTTATTTTGCTTTTTCGATTTGCTTTTTTTTGCATTTATTTTTGGAAAAAAGCAAAAAAACAAGCAAAATAACACAAAAAAAACAAATCGAAAAAGCAAAATAAGTGCAAAAAAATGCAAATGGACAAGTCCATTTTTTCCCATTTTTTTCCACCTTTTTGACGTTCCTTTTTTTCACCCATTTATTTTGCTTCCGGTTTTTTTCAGTTTGAAGTTTTGTTTTGTTTTCATTTTTTTCAAGTTTCAACATCATTAGAATAAACTACTGAGGAGAACATAAGACTAGGATTCAAAATTACATCCTATTACATCATATTACATCCTATTACATCCTATTACAATCTATTACATCCACTATCCACTGCACTATCACCCTGTTGGAACTTTTGGACTCTGCCATTGGGAAACCATCCGTTGCTTCTGCGGCCCTGGAATCCTTCGTGGTGCTAGGCTTGGGAAAGACGCGGTCGTCCTTCCGTGTGCCGGCAGGGGAACTCATTCTTTCTCCATCGCTTTGTTCTAAGGTCAAACCTAGGCACCCCAAACTTGATTTCTGGCGCTACCTGAGACATGGAATCTCCATGCGTCTCCCCTGTTGAAATGTCAGGATATTTTTTACAAAGCACATATAGTTGAGTGAGCATCGTTTTTTTACAGTTTTCAATCCATCACAGACTCCATTTGAGGCGCCGGAGAAGTGGTCTCAGGACGGCCTGATTTGTCCATGAGGGAGCAGCTGAGGTAGTGGTGAGTTTGCAGAATGTGGGGCACTGTTTCATCTCTTCCTCCGAAACCCTCCGAGCCTCAGATTTTGCTTACAGCTGTTTTTTGGTATCGGTAATTTAGTTAAATTTGGAGGTTTGGATCATAAGAAAAGCGTTGAAGCAACGTAACTCAATGTGAAGTAAATAGATTTCAGCCGACTTTGCACTTCTCCACCTTATCTTGCAGATCTCACCTTGCCATGACCAGTATACGACGTACACATCGGGTGCAGTTTCCAAAAGCATCCAGAACATTACGTATTTCTCTCTCTAACTCTCTCTCTCCCCCTCTCTCGTTGCTGTAGGAAAAGGACCTCTCTCTTCAGGGACTTAAACGGCCTTTGTAAAGTGACAGTAGGCAGGACCCAGTGTTAACTCAGAATGGAAAAATGGAATGGCCATCAAAATCTGACCCTGATTCCACTCAAACAGCCGATTCCATGATTCCGGTTTTGTTCATTTTTTTCCGCTTCGCAAGTTGATGCAAGTTGATTCCTGATCACATCAAGTTTTGTTACAGTAAGGGGCTGTGCCGCAGGAGATGATGTGGGGCCTCTTAACCCGGCTTACCTCCAACCTGGAGATGGGAGCCTGTGATGCAGAACAACTAATGAAGGTGAGGAGCAGCTGGATGAGATTGAGGATGAGGATGATGTTGTTGCTAAGAAACCGTTTGGGAAAGAAGTGATTGGACACGGATCTGCGTTTAGATGTTTAGATCAAGTATGATCAAGTTTTGGTTGTACAGCATAGATTTTTGAGACCGTGCCAGGTCGCAGATGTCATACCATGTCAGCATAGGATGCTGCTGGGCCTGTCCAGAAAAGAATCTACAAAGCGCGTCGTTCGAAATAATCAAGTAGGATCAAGTAGGGATGACAACAGTCACCCTCTCACCATCTATCTCCGGCATCATGCATGAAACAAAACAGAAACATCAGGAAACAAGAGTCAACAAGGCAAGAAGAAAGCAATAAGCGAAAGAAGAATGAACAAAGGCAAGAAGAAAGAACAAAGAAACGAAGAAAGCGGACCTGGGAGGAGGTGAACCTCCAAGTCCTTCGTTTCAACCAGAATGGCTAAAGAAAGCCACAGCCATAGGGCGACAGGTCCTGTTGCCTCCCTTTTTCTTTGTGTAACTGCAGGGTGTGGCTTGATGATGGCGGGTGCCGGGCCACCTCCCAGTGACCAGATGCCATAAATTGGGGCATGGTCCCAGTGTCGGACATATCCACCAAGTCAACCTTCAACGCATTACTCCATCAACCATCAAGAGGCACGTACTTACAGGTTGCCTACGACCAAAATTTGGAAGCGTTGGGGTCATCTTCTACCGTTTGCATCCCTTTGTGAGGCGCTTCTCGAAAGACGTCACGGTGCTTTGGGCTTTGAGAACGAGCAGGTCCCGCGGACACGGGAAACGGCACAATGACAGTGGGGTGATGCCCTGGCACCAGGTGATTCCACCCTCATGGGTGCAGCGGCCACTGGTGCGGGCCGCAGCTGGTGCAACGCCGGTGCGTTGCTTCTGAAACTCTCGATGATCTGAAGGTTTCTCGGGTCCAAAAAATGTTCCAGTCGTCAAATTGGTCACGACTTTCTTGATTTATCTGACTAATTATGACTAATTATTTGTAAGTTAGATTTGATATGATTTGATTGCTCCAAGAGGTTTTGAATTCCTTTGGATGTTTTGGACCTTTGGATACTATTTCTGCTCCGCACCGGGCTCAGCTGGGCGTGTGGCGCGTCGTCAGCTGAAGGATGCGGCCATGGCAATGAAGGCGGTGATAGCTGGCCCCAGCTGGCACTTTTTCTGATGGCATGGAAGATCGCCGCAGCTCTACTTTTGCTACAGATTTTAGTCAAAGGTGGGGAGCGTTTCATGATGCTTCATGCGGATGCTCAAAGAATGGGCCCTGAGAGCACAAACTGGGTGTTTCAAAGATGAGAGTGGGTTTGTGAAGATGGTAGATCCAAAAATTGGAAGCCCCCACACCACATTCTTTCTTTTCTTCTTTAACACCTTCTTTTTTCCATTAAAAATCGACCATCAACAATTCAAACCACTACCCGCAGCACATGATTGAGATTCTCTGAAGTCTATCCAGTCTATCTTGTGTCAGGTGATGATGCCTTTGATGCGCTGCCGTCCTCGGTGGTGGTTCACGGCCGCCAGGGTCGAAACAGCAACATCAACGGCGTGTACATACGAGACTGGTCCACCTCGACCAGTCAGCCATGTTTCAGACGTCCCGACTATGCCGGCGGTCAAGCGATTTTCCTATACTTTGAAGGCGAGTGGCGGCTGGGAAGGTCCCCTGAACACGGATGCTGGGCGAAGGAACTGAAGGAACTGAAGGAACTGAAGGACTTGAAGGACTTGAAGGAACTGAAGGAATGAAGGAACTGGAACAAATATGAACACGTCAGAAAAGAAGCGTCTTTAAAAAACATCCTTTGGACTACAGGTTTGTACAGATATACATAGAACATATTGAAGTAGAGGTTTTGAGATGTTTTGAGGGTCGTGGTAGTCAATGATTCATGCAGGCCATGTTTTTTTGGGCACCCAGGAAGTGTTTGGGCGTATGCTCGAAGCATGGCGCCCTCGCCCCTCTTGATTGATGTGCCTTGGGAAGTCTGGGATGGCCACTTGGCGGGAAGCTTCAGGTTCATCACTGTCTTGTGTGATTGGGCATTAGCAACGAATCAGGATATAAAGTGATATAACGTAATGTAAAGTAATGTAAGGTAATGTAAAGTAATGTCAAGTAATATAAAGTGATATACCCGGCAAAACATAGTGGTTGTCAACTTTCAAGAAGATCGACGGGCTATTGTGTGATTTCTGCGCATGCATCATCAAGTTGAGGCACTCAACCCAAATGCCTGCATTTTCGTGCATTTTCCAATGTTTATTCCAGACAGGTGGTCTTTAAGTGACATAATCACCTGAGAATATCATTTGTCAATCACCTTGTTCTGTTAATTGCCCAAGGGGACCCAAGGCTCACCACACATCCAACTGGCAGCGGTCCCTGGCCCCAAGTTTCTGCCCTAACAAGTTTCCGGGAATTCAGGACCCCTTGGGATGTGGCGCATCACGAGCAGGTGATACCCCATCTGATTCATTCTGATTCATTCACTAACCAGTTGTTATTTGAAATTTGAAGTTTCCCAATGATCCCATCCTTGTGGCTGTCAAACGGCTTGATCCCAATACCAGCCACCTATTGTTTTCCAGCTGAGGTCAGCAAGTTGTCCAGGATCCACATTTGAGAGCCGCCTGGTTGCTGCAAAGGTAGGTGTTTTTGTTCGTTTAATCCGACACCTTCAACGGGGATTAGTTTCCCTACCGAAAAAGATGCTTTGGCTATCTTCGGCTGGTGCTTTGGCACCAAAAGCGGGACACACTTAAACACATTGCACAGTTTTCACGTGCTGTGTCAAGGCATCCATCTTACATGTTTTTTCGAGTTTCTATTCTTCTCACCTTATATAGATTGTATATGTATGTATGTTTAGGCCAAGACAGCTCCACTTGCTTCGCACATTTTTGGAGCACTTGAGGTGAGCGATCTATCCTTGGTCCCACAAGTGCTGGAGCTATCTTTTGGACCTGGGAGCCCCAGCGAACTCCACCAAGTAGCAGGTGTGCTGATGCAACAGCCCGGACTCTGGGATGGAAGACCCTACTACAAGCACACAGCCTTTCAGGACCGCCCGCATCATCTCACATCATCTCACCAAAAATTCTATTCACTTCACAAGCTTATGACGCAGCGCTGGACAGGATTTTTCATGTTAGCAGGACCAGAATAGATGGTAGCAAGATGTAGCAAGTAACCTTCCCAATTGTTGGGTGCTGTTGTCATTAGATTCTTGGCTACAGGTCGACATTTTATGTGGACCTCCCAAATTGGATGGTTTCAGGCCTTAAAACTGGCAGGCAGTTTGTGGGTTGCCACAAACCCATAGTTTTGACAAGTAGGCATTTCACCACCCCTGTTTCCACGTGTTTCCATGACATCCCATGTTTCCGTTCGTCGTATCATCATTTGTAATCCTTTTGGTAGGCTATGATTCTATCCCCATATTTGTTGAGGTCCTCCCTGTTCGAGAGATTTTCACTGCCGGCCCCGGAGGAGTTATTTTTGTTGTGTTCTGCGGAGGGTTGGCGCCTAGGTCCCTTGCCGTTAGCATTGGGACCTCAAGGTCCAGGAGCTTCGGATAGTTTGGGATAGTTTGGGGTGCGCTGGGCCAAAACCAAAGTTTGGAAGGTTTGGCCAAGAGAATGGAAAATCGTCGCAGGCACTGGATTTTCACGTCATTTAAGGCCTTGACATTTTGAATACAGTCATCTAAAACATGGGAAAGCTCCGGTAGCGCTTGCGCTATCTAGCGCTTGCAGGAGTGCGAGCTCCCGTGCTGCTGTCACGAAGTCCAGCAGCATTGCCACAAGAAATCGTAGAACCCTGGACGTTTTTGGGACGAGGCATGAGCCAACTACCCCCAGGATCAGTGAGGCTCAGGCCAGGTTAGGGGTTGGGGATGTTGGGGTTGGCTGGGCGGATATCCATGGTGGATCAATGAAGTATGATGAGTACAAAGAAACCTGCCCAAACAACATCAAGCAACTTTGTTGGGTCTTTCAGCCTAGGGTCCAACTAGAGTCACTAGAGCATATTTTTTCCAACCATATTCTAGGAGGTGCACTGCAGTGGTAGCGTGTTCCATGGCTCGTTTTCAACAGCAGCTTCCATGAAATCCCCCAAACCACATCCAAAAGTGTCCAGACAAGGATTTTCATTTTTTACTTTCTGATCTTTGCATCTCTTTGCGCTTTTTCCATGGAGCATCCATGCAGCATGGCACCATGCCCAGCCATTTCGGCCACGCTGATTGGACGAGGCCCATGGATGGTGCCCCTGCACCGTGGATGGCGCCGCAGACGCATCCGCAACATTTGGTGATTGAAGGAGTTGTGGCTGGTGAAGGAGCGGCCAACGGCGTGTATAGACTCGCCACAGAGCCCTTGCACCTTGGCACATGACACAAAGATGCAATATGATGCAATGGGCATGGGTATAATATGGTATAATATAATCTTCATGGAGCAGATGTCAACAATGCCTCCAGGTATGCCTTCTGTATTTGGGCATCAAGGTTCCCAGGCTTAGATTGTATTGTCGTTTGAGTTTTTGGACTCAGGTAGTATGTTTCAAGGAAAAGAACAGCGGCCTGGAAAGTTCGTTCTTACAAATTATTTTCTTGTAATGTTCTAGAAAGCAACCAGGCAATGTTCCAACTTCCAAGAGTGTCCTCTCTGCAGTGTGTTCCCCTTTTACCAAGTCTGCAGTGTTTTCTCAAACTCCAGTTCCACGGATTTTTCTCTGTGTTCAGCTCCTTCTCATCCAGAAACATCCAGAAACCAGATTTCTCGGGTAGAGGGTAGAGTACCTCAATCATTGCCAATCATTAAATCATCCCAATTTGCCCAATTTGAAGAGGCTCAGTTCCATGCTGGGTTCGACGCCCAGGAACCACCAGCCGGTGTATCACAAGACCGACGCTGTTCGCTCTGCCTCGCTGTGGTTCGCAGCGGGGGATTGGCGCTTCGGGCCGTCCATCGAAGATGGGACCGTCTGGGCGTATGCCACCAGCGATGTTTTGTCAGGCTGCGACCGTCCAGAGTTTGCTGTCAATTGTGGAGACTGTGAAATAACTTCTCTGCGAGCTCCGTCTTGGAAAAACAGCCTGCGTATCATGATTTGACTTCGTCTATGATTCTGCGGCGCTCGCACCCCAACCACCTGCGAATTTCCTTATGAATTTACACCTTTTCCATCCTTTTCCCATTTTTTCGCTGTGTCATTCATTTTTTGGTGGCAGGTGATGCCAATTGGAGATCCTTTGATGGCCAAGCACAGGACAGTAACAGGGTTGCGCATCCCAATCAGAGTTTTGACACCATACGGATATACGGTATACGTATATAGATGCTTTGATTGGAGATGATCCTTTAAGGGGATGAATGGGGCTCTCGATCAAAATGACATACCCCAAACTGATGGTTGTCTGCATATCCATATCCAGTCGTCGTGTCAGCATATTCATCATATTCCATTGTTGCGTCATTGCGGCCCCCAATTCAATTAATTAGACCATAATGTTAGACCCACGCACCAACTGTTGACTGCTTACATCCCATTGTGCACTTGGAAGGAACTGCCAAATGATCTATATCAATGTTTGTGGGCATCCACCCTGATGTAGTGAACCCATGTGAACCCAAGGTTTGGCCCTGTCACCCTGAGGAGGTTCACATCCGCGATGCTCGGATGGCCATTCCCGAAAAGCTCACGATCAGCGGAACGGAGTTCCTCCAGGAGAAGCGGCTCTGCGACGCCCGACCGGTCTTTGGCGCCACCCTGGGAAGCAACGACACCGGCCACGGTGGCCACGGCGGCGGCCACGGCACGAATGGGTCCCCGGCCACGTCCAGGGTCTTTCTGTATTTTCGGGCACACCAATCAGAGTGGTGGCTAGGTCCAGAAGTGGGTGGCACAGAATTCGTGGCGCGGGCCACGGGATCTCTCTTCCAAGTGATTCCAAGAATCGAAGAGTTGCGGTGGCGCGTGCAAGTTCAAGCTGAACCCGACACCTGGAAGAGTGACGATGAAGCAGGTAAAACAGATCTGGATTTGGAGACCGTCACGGTTCCAAGTTGGTCCAGGCTGCTTTGTTCCTTTGCTTTGGCGATCAGTGGCATTCTTCTTTGGAGCTTCCGCGGATCCTTGGGAGGTGGCAAGAAAGGTGGGGCCGAGTTTTTTTTGGCAGATTTTGTTTACCACTGATTCGGAATCCTGGGATCCCACCTTGGCGATGATTGTCGGGTCTTGCCAGGGTACCAAATCACCAACTCAAATCACCAGTTGCAGCAGTTTGTTGCAATGTTTCAACCTCCTAAGCAGGTTCGCGGCAGTGTTTTGCGGACAGGGGATACGAGTGCTCAGATATCAGTTTTGGTTGGGATGGAAATGATGGGGCCCAAGGTGAGAGTTTTGGTCAATCCCTGAGGCAGAGGCTTGAACCCCAGCAAGTCAGAGACTGAATTGGCTTGCGTGGTTTGCCTGGAAGCTCCAAGGCACCAGTGGGGTTTCATGCAGATTTGGGTTCAAGTGGTGCATTGGACTGTTTGGAAAGACCAGCCAGAAATTTGGTTCCAGTCAGAGATGCAAAAACCCCTTTGCCCTGAAATCTCTGAGACAGTCTTTTTGGTAGGAGGGTTGGAATAATCTGCACATAGTTCTTGGAGATGTGATGAATGCTCTGGGTGTTTCCAACCATCGGAACCCCCAAGCCGTTCACAGTTTATATCCCCTGGTAATTTCATAATCCCGGAAACAAACCATCCTTGTTCAGGCATACCACTCTTAATCCTCTCTTAAGCCTCTTTGGAAGATCCATGCTGACTTGAAGCCGCAATGGCCAGGCAGATCCTCTTGATGCCTTGCAGACATGTTTGTTGCTGCAAAGATTGCGCTGAGCGCTTGGAACGTTGCCCCATTTGTCGCACTGAGACCAAGAGCTTAGCTGAGGTCTTCCTGTGAGCAGCTGGAAAGCTGGTGGTGTCACACCCTATCAACCATGGTACGTAGAAAAGCAGATAGGGTGAAATTGATATAAGAGTAGAGTCATAAGTGCAGCGAATTGGTTTCAGACATGTTGTCCTCAGGCTTCGGGATTGTCAAACAAAATGTCTTGGATGGAACAAACAAGAGATGGTGCTTGAATAGGGCGTGGAGCTTCCCAGTATTTTAGAGGCGAAGGGGGCGGAAGGAGTAGGGGCAATACGGTGGTTTGAAGTCCGTTTGGTGCAACATGTGTCCGTTTGGTGCAACATGTGATTGGACGCAGCAAGAAGATTAGTTTTTTTGTTTGAGATATCTTGCACAAGTTGGGATACACTGGTATTTAGAAGACCATGCGTTTTTTTTTTTCGGGTAAGCAGCAGCTTGACCCATATCCTTTTATCAAACATATATACTATACTGTATATATATATATATATACATTTACATATTTACATACATATGAATGAAATGAAATGGAATGAAATGAAATGAAATTACATGACATGAAATTAAATTACATGAAATGAATTGAAATAATGAAATGAATGAAGGAATGAATGAATGAATCAATAAATAAATAAATAGATAAATAAATAAATATGTATATATATATATATATGAGAAATATCCCTCTTGATCTGCTTAGCCCATCCCACGTGGGATACTGACGGTGGATTCCAGAAAGGGATCAGTGGCTCAGCCTGAAGGCATTTGTTTTAGGCGCGTCCCTGGCTCCAGACAGTTCCGACTTCCGATAGAATCTGAAACAGGGAGCGTGGCAGTGCAACCGTTCCAGTGGACTCTGAAAAGTCTAAAGCTCTCGCGCAACTGTCTGTAGAAGCAGAGCCTGTGGGATTTCTGCCATTTTCAACATCTTTTTGTTTCACCACAGGATTTGGCAGATTACAAGCTGCACAGGCCACTTGGTCTTGGGCGGCGGTTGAGTTGCAGAAAAGAAACGAGTGTCTCACTGCCATATCACAGGCCATGTCATGGTATGTCATTTGTTTTCACTTTGCGTCGTGCACTTGACTCAAACCGAACCCAAGGCGGTGTACCACTTGCTATGTCGAAGCTTTGTGGAACCAGCCAATAGCTCAGAGAGCGGGTTGAGAGATTCGGACTTTGGACTGCTTCAGCTCACAGCCTTCATTTTCTTGTTCTGAGAGTCCATTGGCTGACTCAAGATACTCAAGTGAAATATAATCGAGTCAAATCAAATCCATACAAGCCTGGTTGACTTTTCCTGTAAGGTCAATAGAATTGGAATTTATTGGATTTCCTTATTTTCAAGCTGCCGACCATGACCTCAACCATCGCTCCCTCCAAATTGGTGGAGTTTGGCTCAGCAAGAATTAGCTCATCCAGTAAATCCAGTTGACACAAATTATGAAAACATGACAATGACAGCAAGTTAACAGCAAGTCAGTGAACATCTTGGTGCGATGTGCAGAGTTGTTTAACGTACCCAGGCTTGGGGAGCCACACAAGTTGACCTGACGGAGTTCTTTCTCGCCACTTGGCAGTTGGACATGTCTTTGTGAAGGATCTAACTGAGGTTGTGCCATGTTGTACCACGATTGGAATAGGGCTGATACTATGATAGTAGGGCTTATCACTCTTGGATGATGCAAATTCCTCTTATCAGGATCAACTGCACGGATTTTTTGTGAGGTTTTTGAGTGAATCTGCTGTATCTTCGAAAGAATTCGGGTTGCAATAGGCCAACAAGTGGTGGTACAGTAGCTGATTGGGACCAGGGCCGCTGCATTTTGACCGCCTTTTACTTGATGCAGAGGTAGTAGCCACGCTCTGAAATGATAAATCAGAACATAGATACACAGACAATAGATAGAATTTATCGAATGATACAGATATATATATAGATATCCCAATTGTTGACCATTGTTGATAATATTTGAGGGTCACAAAGCGGTGTTTCAGGGTCACAAAGCGGTGTTTCAGCTATCACCTCTACTCTACAATCTTGAAAAGTTAGAAGGAGTTTGAGTATCTCTTTCAGCCACCCAAGGTGTAACTTAGATGGAGTAACTTGCTGTTGGGAGTTCTATAATAGGGCTCTAGCTCGAGCTCTCCTTATGATTGGCAAATGACCCCCGACGGTTCAACACATAACAGGGAAACCGGTTCATTTTTTCCATGGTCTTCATTTTTTCATATTTTTCCAGCGTTCACAATGGGGGGATCCCCAAAGGATTCGTAGGGTTAATCTGGCCTTGCAGTGCACGTGGCTCAAAGGACAGGCCAGAACATCTCCTTAAATTGATGGCCAATGAGTGGAACCAACAAGGAGTGGGGGGTGACACCCGTTCCTATCCATTCCCGGTTGCACATGTTTTTTCATTTTTGAGCCGCTTTCACCTAACATCAGTCGTGCACGTCAACCTTTCCTGGAGGGATTCTCACATATTGTCAGACTAATCAACAGTCATTTTTCCAGAATTTTTCATTCACCTTCCGCTGGGGTTGCCGCACCATGGCAAAGTTTGCGGACGACCTTTTTGAGGTGCAGCTGTGATGTCAAGATGGAACTGGAGATACCCTTGCCATATCCTGCAGTATGAACAAAAAAAATATATGTGGGTGGGCAATTCTCCGTCCAAAAAATGGGCTCCTATTGAAAAACATCGTGAGTGGAATCAGCGTGGAACGAGTGGAATTCCATGATGCTCAGGCTGAAGAAGGTGCCAGGCGCAGTATCAACTGGGACCTGGATGAGAATCTTTCCGACGCAGAGAAGAGACGCCTGGTCCCAGGCAGGGAGGAATCGGGGACTTGGACTTCTCAGTTTTGGGTTTCTTCAAATGTCAATTCTGTCCGATGAATAGACTTTGAAGTTGCAACCAATTTAGTTTGTAAATGCAAAAAAAAAGGTCCGGGTTTGTAGTGGCAATTGTGGTTTCGTGAGCTCCTGAAGTTTCAGATGTGGAAAAGAACCTGAAGCTGGTGAATCCAGTTGATGGAGCTACATCCACAACATTCCACAACTCCATACAGTTTCCATACCATTCCCTTCGAATATTTCGAACATATTCGTCTTGTACGCCCTGTGTGTATCGTGGGACGAAGCTATAGGTTCTCGTGTACATTTCACCGTCATCTAGCTTGGTTCGAACCACGAATTTCTTCTCTTGCAGAGTGCTGAGTAATGGCAAAAGAACTCCATCCAGCCATCCAGCAGCCATGGATTTGCACTCACCACTTGCCCCATGTGAAGATGGACACTCCATTGATATCCAAACACTCTACCAACTCACCAGCCACAGGGATGGCGGAAGTCGGCCAACTGATGCAGCAAGATGGGCTGACTTTTGATGAGGCGAGGGAATTTCCTGATTTTTCGCTTCAGGATCTTCGGAACGAATCTCGATTATCTCGAGTATCTCGAGTATCTCGACAGCTTTTCTTCGCACTGCTTTGCATGTGTTGGACCTAGAGTCTTAGAGGGTGGACGACTGAGGCGCGATTTAAGATGGTGGCCAGACAGATGGAGTTTCTCCGGCATGGCTTCTGGACAGCGGCACCGATCATTCTCGCTCGCACTCACCCAGTTGTAGGAGCAGTCGCCACCACATCCGCTGGCTGCTGATTTTTGAAGATTGGACGTATTTTTTTTTCAAGATGCTACAAGATGCTACAAGATGCTAAAAGTCGCAAGCAATCACATTGTATACTCTCCCATTCAGAGGAGACACCCATCATAGCTGCATCTTGAACATTTTCACAAACTGTAAACCAGGATGAATTATCCAAGAAGCTCTTGCCTGCCACAACTTCTCGGATTACTCCTGGTTGATATTGGTTGATGCTTCAAAACAGCTGCACTCCCCGGTGGCCAGGCTTATGGGTGTAGATCCCTCTGGGATGCCATTGGATCCTAAAGCCTTCACCTTTGAGAAGGACTGCCATTTCTGGTGAGGATCTCTTGACACAGAAATGATTTCTTGGTGATTTCAGTATGGAAGCCACAGCCACTTCCAAAAAAGCGATGCATTGGCTGTTATTTTGACTTGGATGGCGGCCACTCGTAGCGCCACCCATTTGAGTTTGTATCAAAAGAACTTGATACCGGTAGGTCATAAGACACGTCAAAAACTGAAAAACAGTCAGCTGTCAATAAAAATATCAAAGGATTCTGCAGGATGAATCTCAATGGATATGATGACTGCGACTCAAGCGATGCATTGGCAACATCACTAGTTTTTTTTTTACATGCGCAAACTGACTTGCCATTCAGTACGCACGCTCATGCTGGTCGACTTTCCCTTGGGGACAGTTCGAACGCGTGCATTGCTTGGACCATTTTCAGGTTAACTTTTGCAAACATGCAGTATCCAGTATCCCCAATCGAGATAGTCTGTGTTGATAGGAGAAGCTTCCTCAAGACTCGCCTCACTACAAAGACACTCATTTCAGATCAGGAATCGCAAGATTGAAGCTTGGACAGACCATCCTGGAGATGTCTTTCTCTTGGTTACAGCCTACCTTACACATCCTTTAGTCAAATCCTCCTGCAACAGGACCGGCCAGTTCCTCCTAAGCTGAGTGATGACTGGGGTCCGTGCGCCTGGACGTGATAGGAAAGAGGGGTATCAACAGAAATAGCGATGCATCCAAGGCTCATCCGAATGCCTGGATAGTTTCTCCAACAAACCTTTGATGCGTCCCCTTTGCACAACACACACACAAAATCACACAACTATGCATTGTTGTGGCTGGGTTATGATGTCACAATTGCAGTAAGGCATTGTTCAACTTGGAAGAAGCCAGGGAACGCATGATCATCGGGATTCCATGGAATTCCAACCTCTCAAGATACCTCCGATGCAACACTTCCAACACATATCAAAATAATCTGCCAACAGCAATATCAGACAGTCATGGATTCCCAACAGTTTACTGCCCATCAACAGTTGAGAAGAGAATAAATGGGCACGAACATGACCGATATACATCCCAAATCATCCCCACATTTTCAACTTGCGGCGTCTCTGAAAATTGGGTCCATTTCCATTGTTGGGATAAGGCTGCGCATCCCTGCATTGTGAGGTTCCTTGTCACGATCCACGGGGTCCAGGTGCTCTGCCGAGGTATACCGGGTATGACATTGGATCCCAAGAGCGATCATGAATTCAAAACTCAGCTTTTTCATGTTTTCTGCCAAGAAAATCCTGGAATGTTCGATTTACTATGATTTACTGTATATAACATTATATAACTGCTCTATGATTTCCCCATTTCCAGGGACTTCAAAGCTCTTCTTGGTACTCTGAGGCGCGGGTACCAGACGGTTCACACTCCAACTGGAGAGCCACCGATGCCTGGTGCTCAGAAGCTGCAACTCACATTTTGCCACCCAGGCTTCAGCTGTTTCAGGCTGTTTTAAGGTTGCGCCCCCAAAGTTTCTTCACTGAATCCCAGCTATTGCTGGTCAAATTCCAATCTGATTGAGTTTGAGTCATAATTTTTCTTTCACTGGACAATAGTCCAACGTCAACCCCCAAGGCCTCGCCTGCCAGTGGACTTGCCAAAAGTGAGCGACAGTGGAAGCCCATGCCTTAGCCAGATGTGGATCTCCAGAAATGATGGGCTGTGGTTTGCATCGGCCACGTCCTTGGTTTATACATTAAGAACTGGCTCATGCCAACATGTTCGAACTGATTTTACAAAACATATCATATAAGACTATAAGATATAGTTATATAATTATGTATATATATAATATATACACATAATACTATATAATATTATAATATTGTATATATGATATTTATAAAGATTTCAAATTCAAAGGCATATTTCAAATTATTTCAGCATGTCTAGCTTCTAGCTGAGCACTGGACTCGGCATGTTTTCCAACAGATGCATCTACCCAGCTCCACAACATCTCCATGCTTCCAAAACCTTGGGACCAGGTGCCCAATGTCCCAAGGCCCACGGAAGTCCATCCCTTCGTCCGACTGGCAGAGTTGCTGGTGGCTGAAATGTGAAGGAATGCGGTCAGTTGGGATTCGGAGTAAGAGACAGAAGGTGTGGCAGGTGGAGGGAGACGGTTGTAGATCTGACCAATCTGACCAACCAAGAATGGGAATGGAATAGTGGTTCCTTGCCTTTGGCCGATCCGTGCCAGATTCAAGTGGATGGCGGCCTGCTACAAGATTGTCAAGCCCGTGCTGTGCTGAACTCAGCTTCTGAGTCTTTGGCACGGTATGGCTGAAAGATGGGTGCCAGTGAGTGGCTAATTACAGGTTTTCAGTCCAGCACCTTGACATATCTCCACGGACAAAATTGAGTACAAATTGGGTACCTTGGAAAAAACTGACAGTCCAGCATTGAGTGAGCAGTTGAGCAATCAATTTGGCAAATATCGATGGGCTCAGTCGGCTCAGTTTCGGCGTCTCAAATATCAAGAATCTGACCCCTCGGGTTCTTTCAGCGATCTCTGGTTTTGCCGACGCCAATTTTCAAACGTCTAAGGCGTGGTACAATGTTTCTGCGCGTCGGACGGCCCAGTATCAAGCATACGCCTAGGCAAACTACCAGCTACAAGACCACCAATGGTGGGGAAAACTGTTAACGGCTGGTTCAAGCGCAATGTACAACTTTGGTATCAATCAAACCTAATGCAAGACCGTATCATTTTCAGGCACGTGTCACCGCCAGTTAATGTTAAGCTGTCAAGACATTTTGTGCATGGGGATGGGTCCAAAGTTTCACCCCCAAATTATCCAAATCGGATGGGGAGCCAAAATTTCCGGGTTTCCCCCATCATCACCCGGCTGCCACAGGCAGTGGTCTTCTTCCTGCTGGTGGTGCTTGTCCTTTTACTGCGGCTCTTCCAGGGAACAAGGGAACCCCACTTGCCTTCCATGTCCCTCGGCAGAAGTAGCAGGGCATGATGCGAGGCTTGAAGAACTTTATGAGGTGAGGTGGGTTTTGGATCATGTCCAAGAAGACTTCTGATCCTTCCTGAATATTATGTTTCCTTCCAGGGTTGGGTTCGAGTTGGATATGTTTGTCGTGTGGCCACGGGGGCAGCGATGCGTGAAGTCAACCGTATGCGCTCTTGGTGCCCCTGCCCACGAGGCTGTTTCAGCAGCAAGTTCGGAAGCTCAGTGGCAACCGGGGGAGGCACAGGTGAGGCTTCCAAAAAAGACATTCGACGCAATCAAAAGTTGATCGAAACGATCATTTTCAGCATTCTATTATAATTACTTTATGTTTTTTTTGGGTGTCGACCAGTTTGGCCGATTGATGAAGTCCTTTCAGAATGTCAACATCAATGATTTGGGGCAAGCATGCGGTTGGTGGTTTCAACATGTTTCAACCATAGGATTCTGTCTGGGTGTCGAGATGATGCCAATTCAGGCAGCGGCTAACAATCTTCCTTGAGCGCCAGCAATGGCGCCGGCAGGTGGACGGGCACTGCCATTCCAGCACAACGATACGTACGCATACGTAAGATATGATGGTAGTTGAATGTACTTGATGTACCCATTGCAAGGCATTATCCTGATGTGATGAGCATCTAAACATTTTTTCGTCTTTCGCCATGGCACACATGTAGGTTTACAAGTGTGAAGTTGAAGAAGCTGAGGTCTTGCTGTTTGTGGCAGGTGTACCGAATACAATGAGCATAGCACGTAGTTGCTGAAGTTTGCACTGTTGGCCGCAGCACCTTGTGGTGTCAAGGTGGGCGTGGATCCAATCACATTATTGTACACTCCATCATTTGGGCATGATCATCATCCATGCTGCTACACAAACATCATGAATGGGATCCTCAGACAATCAAGCACTTAAGGCAGCCAAACTTTTGCTCACTTCAAGTGGTGCTGGCCAATTCGCAGAGCGACACAGCTGAAAGCGACAGCATGTACAGAACCCCATGTGCCGTGCCTGACTCGACGTGTGAAAACTGCTGGCAGTTCTGGTGGGGCCTCTCTTTTTGGATGTTGATGCTTCAGTTCTGAACGAGCATTGATTGCCAAGTTTCAAACATTTTTGGCACTAAATCTGACAGGATCACTATGCTTTTGAACGAATTGGCAGAAACTGATTACAAGCTTGTCCCCGATGGTTTCCTACTCCTAGCTCAAGCACAAATTGATTGGCAGAGTTTTCCGGCATACCCAGTTATGTAAACCAACAACATTTATATAAGTTAAATTTAAACAGTTAAGCAATCCGACCCCATAACAATCTCCCGCAATCTCCTGTAGTCTTCCGTAATCTCCCGAAATCTTCCGCAATATACCAGAACAATGAAGGGAAATGAAAGGACATGAAAGGAACCATCAACTACAATGAAAGGCAGAACTATTAAGCAATATCTGTACATTATATATATATATATACACACATATTTTTAGATATATACACAAATATAGACAAAATACAGATGTAATGTACATATTACCTTGTTTATCGCTGTTAAGACAATTAAATGCATAAATACCATTACACAGCTAAACAGCATATATTATATCATATATTACGTGGGTAGAATTTCCTGGAAATGTTGCGTGCCTAGGAAAGCGCAACGCCCATAGATCACTCCTTTGAAGATTTTGTTTTGATGCATGCCACATGCCTGTTTTGCTTCGTCCTTCCATTCACAGAAACCTGGCCCAGGCCCTGACACACCATGAGAATTTCCTTACCTGGCCTACGATGGAGGTGGGTGGATCAATGGATCAACAGCTGGGATTGTTGGCCACTACTTGTAGTTATATAACAATATATAACATGCATAATATATATATATATATATATGTATCATTATGTATCTATATCCATATCAAGATCTATATACAGGTCTATATCTTGCACATTCTTGCACAGCAGATATCAAACATTCATTTTTCGGAATCCGAACTTCGGGTGGTTTTCTCGCTGGCCAGGCCTTGGAGGCGACGCGTAGTTTCCTTCACTCTGAGGCGGCTCCGGAAAGGGACTGGAACCTCCTTGACAGGAAATGCACATAGAAATACATGATAGAATGTACATATGTACATTACATAGAGAGAAAGGTATATTATATATAGAAATATGTTTCCCAGAGATTTGCCATTGGATAATTTGAAAAAAGGATTGGACAACTAGTGTTTGTTTGATTGTAGGTATGGGTCAAAATCGGTTGAAACAGCAAGATAGAATGGCGGATGATTTCGAGTTAATACCCCAATCTTCATCTTCAGGTATTTTGCATTGCAAGAAAGACGACATAAAGAAGTGTCTGCATGGGACAGATGGGACAGGAATGGCGTTGACAGTCCTCGGCACTTGTGGCAGGAGTCTTCCTTGAGTGAAGAGGAGCTGGCCATGTGCCCCGCAAAGGGAGGGGGATGCTCATCACCATCATCACCATCATCATCATCATCATCACCATCATCACCATCATCACCATCATCACCATCATCACCATCATCACCATCATCACCATCATCACCATCATCACCATCATCACCATCATCACCATCATCACCAT
>Ga0126342_10002151_pt1 | contig 30022 bp, 18 predicted proteins | sample Cyp1metagenome_FD_92528 | JGI IMG/M metagenome (GOLD analysis project Ga0126342, IMG submission 92528) | Coral microbial communities from Lord Howe Island, Old Settlement Bay, Australia - Cyphastrea 1 metagenome | ecosystem: Host-associated > Invertebrates > Cnidaria > Coral ...
AGGAGGAGAAGGAGGAGGAGGAGGCAACTGACATAAAATCTAACAACCCTCACCTGGCAGGTGGGGAACAAACTGAAAAATGTGAAAGCGACATGTCTCGTCCTTTTCCACATCTTTCTTGCTGACAAATTAGATTTGGGATGGATGTATATTACCCATTGTACCTCTGCCTAGCCACGCTGCATAAAGTTGGCAATATACTGGGGAGAACCAGAATAGAAACGGGCAGCAAGCGATCTTCAACCAGAAATCATCCCACATGCCTTGAACTGGTGAAGCGGCCGGCGCAGGAGCCCTTAGAACAGGTCGCCTTCAAACAGGTCCCCGAGACGGGGCGACACTTGGGTGCGATTTTGAGCCCTGAATTGGCAAAAAAATGACCAGATGGTTTTCTCTATAATTAGTTTTCTGGAATCCGTTTCATCTGGAATGAAATAAGGATTGAACATGGATTGAACCAACGAAAGGTCGGGAATTGGGTAATAACAATGGTGATTTGAGAACTTTCCTAGCATTTGCTGAAAGTGCTTTTTTGCAGGAAACCTCCATCCTTGCTGGCAAAAATAAGTAACAAACACATAGGTCAACCGTCAACCTAATGAAACTTGGAGTGTTGATCATCACAAAATGCTACGCAAAAACTTGGTAAAACCAAAGGATGGCCATTGTCATTGTCCCTTTGAGAGTATATACTCAGGCAAGCCTCCTTAATAGGGGTATGCGTGCCAGTGCCACAGATCTTTGCAATGTGGTTTCGACCTTTGATATGGTTTGCTTTGCCATCTATGGCACCGCAAACACAAACTATACACAGTATACTGTATAGCAATATATATATAATCTCTGTTTGACTCCAACCTCATGTGCAAAATGGGAAGATTACCTGTTGCAAATACAAAACAAAAATCGATTGCAAGACTAAAACTGGTGCAATCGCTCATACATCAACGATGAACTACAATAGCGTCATATCATAGTTAAATCATACATGGGTTTGTCCAAAGATTACAGGTTAAACCAAATATATGGTGAATAATCTTATATAATACAATCCCCTTGGTTTGTTGGGCAGACCATTTCCAAACAACTAATATGACATAATCACCCACTGGGTGGTTCATCCATTTGTCGTGGTAGGGACCCAAACGTTGCCCTACCAGGGACTCATCCAAAAGCCAGTGTCTGGTTCATGATGATGATGATGATGATGATGATGAGGACGATGACGATGACGATTCCAGAAATGGTTTTAGAGGACATGTACAGGAACCTCCCATATTTGGGTATATTTGGTTGGTAAAACAATGTTTTCCTGTATATACGTGTATGTACGTATATATGTTCCCGTAAATAAATCCATTCAGGAAAAAAAACAAAATCAAACTACCAAAGAATGATACATTATTACCTCCTGGAGAAAAAGAACGTACATATAAATATATATGTGTATATGTAATCATGTGTATATATATATATATGTATATATATATGTATATATATATACATATTTGGACAACTAAAAGTAAATTCTTTTTTGGCCAATCCCAAGTCTCTCGTCGCCTGAAGGCCGACAAAACGGACAAAGGCCGTATGGAGGAGTGATTCACCTGGTCAATGGTCAGTGCATAAGGAGAAACCAAACCATCGGTTGTCTACAAATTTTGATTGATTTTGGATCAAAACATTAGTAATTTTGGAGGATCAAGAACCCCCACATCTGTGGGTCCTTTTTTTGGGGTACCAATGTGTCATTTTTTTGTTAGATCATCCATTTTGGGGCCAATCTTTGAATATTTTGCGAAAATTAAAAAAATGCCGCTAAGAATCAAATTCCTACAGAAGCAGTGACCAAGAGTTAAGTAATTACAGTCATAGGAAGTTCTTGGAAATTGTGGAAGTCAACTGTTTTTTACGCCCCATTCATGGCAAACCTGTACTAAAAGAAGAAGGCGTTGTACAAAGTTTGAATAATATAAAACAAACTGCGATGATAAAAATGGCCCATTGGCATCAAGCAATCCGGAAAGCCCAGGCGTGACATACCATATATGTAAATAAAACAAATATTTACATACACACATACATATATACACATATAAATATATAGGTAAATAAATAAATAAATAAATATACATATATATGTACAAATATGCATACAAATATGTATATATATACATATGTATATATATATATACATATATATATACATATGTATATATACATATATATATACATATAGATATATATATATACATATAGATATATATATATATACATGCATATAGATACATATATATATACATAGATATATATACATATAGATATATATATATATACACATATAGATATAATATATATATACATATAGATATATATATATATACATATATATATACACACATAGATATATATATACATATAGATATATATATATATAGGTTCTTCTTCGTCGTCCCAATTCATTGAATGGTCTTCATCTTCCCCATTGAATGTAAGTTGAATAAAAAGTTGACTGGAACCAACCACGTTGCACGAATACATAAAATATATATAATATATAGATTTATGTTTGTAAGACATACAATTATAAACTTATATAATTACATGTTTATAATATGTGTCTATTACTTGTATGTACATTAGTATATGCATCCTGAAGTAGATAGAATGTACAGTAAATGAAAATAACCTTGGACCAAATGAGACAGCCGGTTTTCGCATCCCGCACCGCATCTGTCATCAAGGACGTAGTGATCCGAAAAGCGCCATGACCTACTTGGAGGACCTGGATGTTTGGAGCAATGTTCCAGGGAAGCCCAATGTCTGTCCTGGAAAAACCTTGATACCTCAAGGTCAGTCTTCTTGAAAAGCTGACGGCTGCTTGGTTGCTTGCCCCAGTTTTTTTTACCAGAGATATGAATATGTGAATCTCTACACTCACATGAAGTGTCAGTGTGTGGTACAGTTCAGTACAGGATGATGGGTCTGGTTGCAGCTTAGGCTTCAGGACGTCCCAACTTCTGGCAGAATCCTCTAGCTTCTCGGTGTATCCTGGGTGTAACTAGGACGGTTTGATCACATATGTTGAGATTTTAGATGTCCTATTTTGTTGTGCAAAAAAGGTGAGATAAACAAGGGTTTTTCACCAACAAGAATAGAACAGATTTGAAGAAAAGATCAAAAACTAGTGTCTTGCATAGGAAGGATCAACTGTGTTTGTTGTCCTATCGAGCCCATGTATGGTGGACAGCGTCGCAAGGCCGCAAGGCATGCAGGATTTGACCGGGGATTGTCCTGAAAAAGTGATGGGGAGTGTGGGAAAGCCCCAATTTCAAGCGGTGCATCCCTGCATAAATGGTATTTTCTAGACCCATTCGTCCTGCATAAATGGGATCCACGGTCAGAAAGACCGGGCCATTTGATGTATGCTGAAGCAACTAAAAGCTCGTAGGCGGCAGGTGCCAATCTTGTCATATTCTCATTTGATATGATTATCTTATATTATATAGATTTATATAGTTTTTTGATGTTTTTGCAGACTGGAACTCACAGTCACAGTCATTCAAAAAGAATAGAAGATTATAAGAGTTTGGAAGCTCGTCCGGCTATCCCAAGCTGTAGAAATCCCAGCTGGGCTCCTCAAACCTGCGATTATAGTTCCAACCTTCAACCCTATGATTTCTCTTTATTTTTAGAGCTAACATGATCATACACACGCAAATCCAAGCGCAACGCGTTTTTCTTGGATGTAGATCTCTCGACCGTTGCTAGCTGGCGGAGATCGAAGTTCAATATGCTAGGAGTTCATGGATTTGTGATCGATTTCTAATTTCTAGGGAAAGCAGATCGATTTTGGGATGCCTCCTGGCATCCTCAGTTTTTCCACATCCGGACTCAACTTGAATGACTCGCAACGATTCGAGCCCTCCGCCAATCTAAGTGAAACGCCCTAGCTGCTCATCGCTTGGCCGAGATTCGGGATTCCCAATTCGCGTCCAGTGTCCCATGATGTCCGCCCCATGATGTCCCATGGTTCAGAAAATGATGTTCTGATGTCCAATCACTGGATTGGTTTTGTTGGGGAAAATCTACACCGGAAACCCATGGGTTTAGAAAACCATCAAATAAATATAGGGCTTTCCGGTTTCAATTTTCCCATCAATCCAATTCTATGAGTCAAAAATCCAGTTGAGGGCTATCCCCAGTGCCATATGATCATTTGATCCTGGAACCGGCCCCGAAATGGACCGATGTGTCGGCTCTTCTCATAGATGGATCACCGGGTATTGGCCCGGGGGACACGGAGGCAGCAGGCGCCTTGGTTTTCACAGAAACCAAGATTTCTGCAGCGGGGTATTCCTCCCCCAAAAGATGATTCTAGATGATTCTAGATGAATAGCTATTGATCAAGCCTCATTTCAAACCAACCCTGCAAGGTTTCGGTCCATGTTTCAACCCAAACCTACCCCGGTCCAAGGGGTGGAGAAGGAAACGAATGATGAATGTCTAATGCTTCACTCAAGAGTTGAGGTCTGCTCCCCTGCTGTATGACAAGCTCAGGCTTGAGGTACACTCAATTGGGCGTTTCTGTACACAAAATTGGGCTTGATTCAGACCATAAACCCTCAAAGTTTTAGATATACGGCCATCCAATCTCTTGAACCAAACGTTAGATAGTCCAACACATTGGAGACTCGCAAACAAACCCATGATGTTCCAAGAAAAAGCTACATATACCCTCTGGGAGTCATTTCCATAGCTATGGAAAATGGATGAAAATGGCCTGCGGTGTTCTTTTGATTGATCATGATTTGCCTATGAAAAGTGGTGCTTTTCCATAGCTGCCATTATGTATCATAGCTATGTAATAGCTATGTCAGATTCCCAGTGACTCCTGAACTGGTGAACCCTCTGGCACCACCCCTTGGGCTGCGACAGCAGCACCAAGCGAATAAGAAGGACAAAAGGACTATCAGCACCTGAGCATCGCGGCCAAAATGGGAACTTGTTTTTTGCCGGAAATTTATATATATATATATATGTATGTATATATATATATATGAGCCCAAGAAACGGATGGATGATCTATACTTTGATCCTAAAATGGAGCAATGACTGCATATTGGTGCCGGGTGATCCATGATATCCATGACTTGTCAAGCTGCATCCCAGTTCCACTCAACTCCAGGCACCAGGCTTCCCTGCCCAGTTCAGTAAGCCCCAACCGATGGGGAAGCGATAATCGAAGGTGATGATCTTGTTGGCTGGGCTGCACCTCAGTGCCGAACTCAGATCTGTAAGGGAAAAGTTCAAGGAAATTGGATGGGATATGATGGGATGTTGGGATCAGCTGACAGCAAAACTGCTGGTGATGAAACGCGTGTCTTGACCGAAGCAGTGAACAAAATAAAACTAACCGTTTAAGATCTTCTGATCCAGCTTCGGGGATGCTGAAAAGCACATCCAAAAATCTGTGAGTAATCTGCCAGGTACCAAAATCATCCGAAACCTGTAATACGAATGCGTGGTGGAAATCAACATGTCGTTTATTAATGCAGGCCAATGTCATTCCATTCCGATACTCACCCCAAGCAGGGATGTTCTCTGAAAATCCAACCACCAACAACCAGCGAAAGATCGGCATCCACTATCATCAAGTATATGGTATGCTGAGCGCTCGCCTTTGACCCCTCTCTAGGCTCCTATAGACCTGAAAAATCTGATGAAAGACTATCAAACTTCACAAAAACACTTCGAAAAACTTCGAAAAGTGATACCCTATTTTCTGCGCTGTTCAGGTGATCTCCTTCTCATATCAGTGGCCATTTCAGGAACCTAAATTGGAGGTACCATTTTAGGATCCTGGAATTCCCACTGATCATAGGCCTTTTTAGAATCGGATCCGGTGGAGCCGTGGGCGATTTGCTCGCGCCAAGGGACGGCGTTTCACCAGCGCCCCCGCAACCTTCATCGCTGCCTGGTGGCCGTTGAATCGCTATTTGTTGGGCGTAGGTTGACTCATGCTTTTTTACTAACCCCAGGTCGTTGCGCGTTGCCTCACAACATCACAACATCTCACAGCCCCGAAAATCGGTTGAGGATTTGGTCAACTTGGTGAACACATCAAAGCCCCATATTTCTGACGCTGTTGGAAAAGCCACATTGATTGAAACCATCAAGTTAAGATTACGGTGAAGTTCGTTGGCTAAGTCGGGCCTACGATCTCCGGAAAAACGTGTAATTTTCGGTCAAAAATAACGGTTTGGGAGCTGATTGTCCTGCTCCAATGACCACTGTGGGGTTCTACAGATTTACCCTCTGGTAATTTAACATAGCTATTGAAAATGGTGATTTATAGTGGATTTACCCATTGAAAATGGTTATGTAAACGTTTGCGAGATGGTAAAATCCCATTAGATCCCATTAAACCACCATAAAATCCCATTAAACCACCATTAAACCATCATATCATCTTCAATATCCCGGAATTCATGTTCTCTTGCTGAAGATCAGGGATCCTGGTCGGCTGACATCCCATGACCCATCTCACCTGTCGCTGCAGGAGCCTCCTGATGATTGGCAGCGCAGCACAACCGCCGTCCGGTGAAATTGAATTGAAACGACATGTTTTTTCGATGGTAATTTGGATGTAAATGGATCATTGTCTTCGTTTTGGTCAAAGTGAAAATGATTGGGTTCCACTTCTATCTGGATGACCGATCAATCAGATTCCAAGCCTGATTGAAAGATATTGAAAGCCACTATATTGATGGTTTCCCTAAGACAAGCCATTATTCTTATGGGGCTTGGTCGTTGAGGTCATTAATTATCGGGCTTACTAAACCCCAAACTTCCATGTTCAAATTGGATCCATACTCGATGACCACTCAACATTAAACCCAAAGTAGGTACCCTCTGGTAATTTAACATAGCCATGGAAAATGGCCCATTTATAGTTGATTTATGTACCTATTAAAAATGGTAATTTTCCATGGCTATGTTAAAGAACCAGAGGGTACAACTTATACTTGTGCGAAAATCGTGTACCCCCAAAATCTCACGGTTCACAACATCAGGCTCCGAATGAAAATATTGCCATTTCTTAAGGAACAAATCCGTCATGATCTTGGGCAAATCCCCATACATCGCATAAAAGGTTGTATATCTATCTATCTATCTATCTACCTACCTACCTACCTACCTATCTATCTATCTATCTATATATATATGTTATACTATTATATTATGATTATATATATATATATGTGTGTGTGCACATATAATTTTAGTGTTATATAGTCTATAGTTATATCATGTTACATCATAATGTCATCCTATAAAATCTCCCGAGTATGGTCGCTTGTGTATCCCCCGGGTAAGCCCCGCCACCGTTGCCGCGCTCCTTCTGTGGCCCGGGTGCCGCAGCCGCCGGCGCGGCCGGGGCCGGTGCCGGTGCGGCCGGCGCCGGGGCCGCCGCAGCCCCGCCGGCCGGGGCTTGTTGGAAGGCGGAGACCGCGCCCTGGCGGGTGGAGGCAGTAGAGGACATGGGTTGGGCAAATCCATAGGTCAGGGATTTACACGGAACTGATATAACTGGGATTTCTAGGGATGGAACTTGGATGTAATTTGATATTATGTTGTGACAGAGAGATGGAAAAATCACCATGAGAGTAGCAGTTTCTTGCTGGTAAACCAGTGCTTTTGAATCTTAGTGAGATCAACTTCCCGATCTAACTTCCCAGGTAAAATGGAAAATGAGAGTACCAGCATGACATGATTTTATGGTCTCGACGACCACCTGGACAAAAGTGGCATATCAATGGGGGCTGATGACTTGGATAACCCAATCCAAGGGTTGGTTACTGAGCAACACTGTTTTGTTTGGAAGAATGTGGTAGAGTAAATGACTATAAATTCTGAGATATTCTGAGTCAAAAACCCTGGAACCCTTCCGTTCACACCGAAATTTAGTTTGGAATTCTTCGTCCCCAAAAAAAATTGCTGCGTATCATCATCTCGGTTTTGATCTATCCCCATCTGATTATCTCGACAGTGCCATGGGTCGCACAACCCCCAGGTCATGGGCCCAGCGCCTCATCTCTAGGGTCGACATCTAGTCGAGCATGGCCCCGCAAGGACATCTGTAGACCTCATTCTTTCAGGAAGCACTGCCCAAGTGAGATCCCCAACCAAAAATCACCGGAATCCACTGGAGGCTGTTGCAACACGATTTGGATGTTCCAAGTACCAAAGTATTTTGTGCCCATTTAAAAAAATGGATGTAATGGATGATTGTTCCATTTAAAAAAATGATAACGCTCCTTGATTTTCCACACTTATGTCAAATTGCCAGAGGAGGGAGCCTCACAAACGAATCCTACCCTCTCGAAACCTCGCCGACCTCTGCAAGCATGTTGATCTTTCAAATGAGAAAACACACCTTCGGCAAACGATACCCAAACACTTCCCCAACTTTATTTTGAATACGGTAAACAGGCATTAGATAACCCCTGTTCAGCTGTGAAAAGTCCATTGTAATAGTACTACAGTACAGGTCAAATAATACCTAGGTGTATTATATCATAAAATATCAAGAAATTGCACATCATAATAGGATAATAATGGAATAGCAACATCATATAAACATCTATCATATTATAACAAAAATAAAAATAAAAGGAATAAATTATTTTCCTGATAAGTGATCTTAATATTATTGTTCATCTTATTATTATAACATAATTATGACCATGATTATGAACAATATGAAGATCATGGTTTCACTCCTGATTCTCCTAGGCCTCCCATTGGTGGGACTTTTTTCATGCTGAGATTGTCCCACTTTGCAGCTCCTTGGAGAGTACGGCGGCATCCTGGCACGGTTTCCAAGCCGAGTGGCTAAAGCAACATCTGGGGCTTCCAACACACGAGACTTTATAGATGTCAATGGTATTCTGGTTGGTGGTTGACCCATGTTGACCCACCCCTCTGAAAAATGATGGAGTGAAAGTCAGTTGGGATGATGACATTCCCAACTGAATGGAAAGTCATAACAGCCATGTTCCAAAGCACCAACCAGTTATGATTTTAGATTTGTGATTTACACATTCCCCATCTACGTACAGTTTTCTTGGATTTCCATCGCTTTCGAAAGATGGCCAAGTCTCAACCAGCTTGGGGAGCTCCATCGGTCTGTTTGCTGATACGAAACAACTCTCGAGATCTGAAAGCGGCCAAGAAATCCAGCCTCAAATCCTTCCGAAAGTCGTTTTGATTAAAAAAAAAAACATCAACCATCATCAACCAACATTAACCAACATCAACCAACATTAACCAACATTAACCAACCACCCACCTGCCGCGGTCCGTGACCTGCGCCAGGTAGGCGGCCACTCGGGAGGTCCGTTGAACTTCCGCTTCCAAGTCAGTGATCGGCTGCTGGGTGGCGCCGGACACCTAGAGGTCGCAATGGTGGTATCAGCGAGATGTGTTGATTCTGTCAGAGTCATATTACATCTAATATATAGACTATTACTGTATTGTAATGATTATAATTACTGTATCATATCACTATATACATATATATATATATATACATATATGTGTATATATATACATATATATATATATATATGTATATACATATATATATATATATATAGTGATGTGTGTAAAAAAAAATGGAATTATATATATATATTATCACTATATATATATATATATGCACACACACACATGGCCATGCGGTTGCAAGTACACTAGTAAACTTATTTTCTGTATCTGCACATTTCATTGTTAAATCCTCGTGTTTTCCCACAAATCATTGTATTGGGTTGCAATCCCAAATGTATGTGCATAGGAAAAAATGTATAAAAATGTCATATCTTGGTAATCTCAAAGATCAAACAGATAGAACAATCAATATACACTCTTATGTTTGTTTATGACTGTAAGAAAAAAAATCTTGGGGGTGCAGTTCCACTTATAATTACATGTATACTTATAATAGTTAGAAGGGTTATATTCCCAAGTTGTGATACTTGTGGAGGTTAGAATCATAACCATACCCAATACCCATTTTTCACTGAGCGTTTCGCCGAGATTTCCTCTGAAGGCATGGATTGTCCGCGCTCCTTGGTAGGAGAGGCACCCGGAACCAACAGAAGAATGATGGATTTAATCATAAGAACAAGCCATTTAATCATCTTTAACCATCAAAATAGGATTGAAACAAGAAGTATAAAAAAAACACTTCAACTGGCAAATTGGGTTTGTAAGATCTCCCGAAACATCGAGTTTCAAGCTGGGAAGCCATCCAGCTTGAAGGTGAATTTTTTAGGCCTCACCCCAAGACCTGGAACCCAAGTGGGGAACGTCCCTGTCGCTAGCATTTTGCTGCATCCTCCTACGGGTGTCGCTCCAAATCCAAGGTGGTTGACAGCCCGCAGTGATTGTTGGAGGGGGGAAGCTGCCTAGCTCCCCACTCGGATGCCTAAGATACCAACATGGTCAGTGAGTTTTTGCCGAAATTCTCCACGCCCAAACATGCACAAAAAAAGGACTCAAAGAGTCGGACTTTGGGTGGAAAATAAAAACACCATCTTTTCGGAGTCTTCCCCGACCCACCAAAACCGAAGCATTGCAATTTGCCAAGTGTCAGCAACCACTCCAAAGCCCCCTGCAGGCGCCGCAGCAGCTGCCTCGGGAATAGAAAGATGCAGAAAGGGGTCAAAAGCCTGGCACCTGAACAGCAAAAATACTCCATTGGTTTTGACGCATCCCTACATTGACCAACCAACATGGGGATGTTTAGTGTATTGAACACCTATACTGAACATATATAGAAATCAAGAGGAAAAAAGTATAAAAAAGTGCAAAGGCCATCGTTCAGAACGGTGGCGTTGCCACTTCCAGGTTGCTTAGAGTATGTTAGAGTCATATGGCAGTGTGTCAAAACCTTGTACCCCTGATGAACATCAAAATAGCTGGTAAATGAATGTTCATTCCCCTAAAAATGGTATTAATAGGTATTAATCGGTATTGATCCATACCCATATGGAAGAATTGATAAGCTGTGGCCATGCTTCTCACTGGGGCTAGACTCTCATTGGAGTACAAAGCCCCGAAAAAAATAGGACTAGAATGGGTTGAACAAGTACTGGATTGGTTCTCCCTATGAAACCCCAAATTATACTGGGCAGGGATGGAGCGTAGCAATTCTTGGGCTCCGGGATGAAAAAGAAATAGAAAATCTACCAGGTCAGCCTGCCTATGGGGTTTCACATTGATTCAGTTTTCAACCATCCCATTTTCGTGCACCAACTTGTAAACAAACTTGGCTGCAAGCCAAGTTCCACGGAAATGGATGATTTTGTTGACCTACGTCACGAACTGACATCTCTCAAAAGTCCGTTTACTGATTTATTTATTCCATCCCTACGTAGATGGAATGAACAGCTGCCCCCATTTTGATCAGCGATGAACAAAGATTCATCGCAGGACCCAAAGATAAACTGGGTCCAGGCACCAAAATGTTGCTTGAAGGAGCCAAGTCCTGGCGATGTTTGACGGGAGCTGCACTCGGATGATCTGAATTTGGGAGTGATTCGCAATCCTGATTGGGCTATGAATAAGATATCACCCACCAAAGATCTCCAAATATATCCAGACATATACAAAGATTTCCCAAGATATGAAAATACATAGAAAATCGATCTAAATACATCTAAAGATATCCAAATATCCCTTTCACCGATGGTAATCCACTTGTTCCGCTGGATCTTCGTTAAGCAAGTCCTGATATCGCGTTAAGATGGGTTCTTCGCCTGCGGCACGGGATGAACTTGGCATCAGAATGCACTAAGTGTGACCAGTGTGACCAGTTCAGGTCTGAAGGCACCTTGAAAAAATGTGATCAATCAATATACCCTCTGGTAATGACTAACATAGCTATTGAAAACGGTGATTTATAGATATTTATAGTGGATTTACCCATTGATAGCATGGTGGATCTTTCCATAGTTCTGTAAACGTTTACCATTTCGGGTAAATCATGTGAGCAAGGATCAATTTGCGCAAAGTACGTATGATGGATACAAAAAGTACATCTCAGTAGCATCCAGTGTGTCCTGCAAAAATCCCACTTTGACTCTGGTAGATGTCAGCGAGGGGCACATGGGTTTCGGGGGGCCACCGGATAAACGTCAATTCCCCAAGTTCAGGAAGTTCACCTTTAATTTGTTTATAAATATATATATATATAAGTATATATATATATTATATATATAGCCTCCAGTAAATTAACACAGACCCTGGCAGAAAACGGAGTTGGAAGATGACTTTCTACTGAAAATGGGTTGTGTTCAGGGTCTATGTCAATTGAACAGATGGTAAATATGGGTGAATAAACATGTGTCCCACGTTTTTCCCTTGGAAGAGAAAGCTCAGAATCGCCCCTACTGAGTTGTCCACAAACCCACGATGAGGCGCACAGCGGCACCTGCTACCATGAACAGCCCTGAGAGGAAGGCAGCACACCAAAGCTGCTGCATTCTCCTGTCATGCAGAGCTGCCTGGTGGTTTCAATTCATCATTGTCGCACTCAAAGATTTACCATCATGTCAAGTTTTAGCTGGGTATCATGAACTTCCATCTTTCCCTATTGATTGGAAAAAGATGTGTGAAAAGAAAAACCCACCCAAGCAAAAGTTCATCCACACATTCACACGTTGGGGAAGATGTGTGATCGATGGGGGTAGTCACAATCACACTGCGTTCATAAAGTGGGTACAACTCCATGATACTGCAGCCCAACAACTTGATGATGCAACATGATTTTCTACATGATTTTCTACATGATGCAACTAAAATTAGGGTCCATGAGTACATGGGTACTACTATGTAGCTTGTGAACCACCAAGTCATCCACGTTTTGCCCTACTGGCGCTCCTTTGTAGCGGCACACTTTCGTCAGCGAATTAAGGGCAATTCACCTCAAAAACACGGGACCAAAACAGACGAAAACTGGCTGCGCTCATCTGACGGAATATTTTGATGGGTCATCTGATGGGCTGTGGAAATCTGAGAGAAACTTAGAAGAATCCTTCAAATTAATGCCGTTTGACAGAATAATTTGGAATAATCCTACATTCCTCACCTATTCGACAATCAACAAGACATATAACCAAACCTAAGGGGTTCGCAGGTCAGCATTGCTGGGCAACCTGTCAAGAGCTCGGGTCTCCTTTGTCTCAATTGGGTCCCTGGTGAAAACGCCCTTGCAGCCACAAGCACAAAGGAATGTACGCTGAAAAAGGATCAGTATCGAATCATAGAGCTGTTGGCTTGAGCCCAAACGGTGGCGAAGTCACCATCTGGAACATGCTGGAACGACACATGGTCTCGTACTGGGCATGGTTGGGAAATCCCACAGCCACCTTCAGTAGAAACGATGGTGGCAGCTTAAATACTGCGTGATTTTTCAAAAGGAAGTGCACATCTCTCCACGTTTCCATCGAATTGGTCACGTATTTCATCGTATTTCTCCAGGAACGGAAACGGAATGGCGGTTTACTGCAGTGTCATGCTTCCATTCCCATCATTCACAGCTGTCATTTTCCAGGCCATTGGATCTCTGCGGGACAGGCCATGCCATGACTATTTACATCGCACCACTGGCAGATTCAACCGTCAAAGTTCTGGGGTCTGCAATCTTTGAGCCCATTAGATTGTTCAAGAAAAAAAGGTCATATGATGTCACTGCTATTAGCAGTGTTGTTCTTCAGAAATATCTGTTCTTTTCTGCGTCCAGAGCCCAGTTTGAGACCATTAAATGAAACAACTAAATGGTTTTCTATCCAGAAAATCACCGTTTTTGATGACCATGAGATCATTTGAGGATGATTGCCACGATCCTGACCCTCTTTTTGAGTGATGTTGCGACATGAGGTCATTATATTAGAAATTAGTGTAATTTATCCAAATATGATATTATATAGTGATACTAGTGATACAATACATGTATACTATACATTTATATACATACCATTACATACCCATCATAGCACCTTTTCGTTGAATCCAGGACCAACCCGCACTGGCTGTCACAGGATCACTGCGGAGGTCAGGCACAAGGTGCCAAAGGCTGCGGCCCAGAGAGGCAGCGATTTTTCCGATCTTCTGCCGTCCTGCGGAGGATCCAAACTGGGCGGCTTTTCCATGGAAAATCCACTGGAAAGTCCACTGGAAAGGTCCGAAAACCCATGGCTTTTCCGAAAAGATTTAGGGGATCCTGGAAAATCGTGGAAGAAATTCTGGGACACCTGAAATTGAGGCTACAGATGGCTACAACCCACCTTCTATGATCTTTCAAGGGGCTTAGTGACTAGTGGAAGAAGCAAATGACTGAAAGCACCAGAATACTGAAACGGTTCATGTTGGGTAGAGTCCTCTTCTACACGTTCTATCTATAGAGGTAATAGTGGATCAGTGGATCCCCCCCAATAACCCCCTGCCCCTGTGAGGGAAGCCTCCTTTCGGCGAAAGGCATCTACTGACAACTGTGTCTGAACCTCGGTGTCCAGGCAGGAAGCTTTTCAGAGTCGGAGGCCAAAGGGGTTCTTTATGCCTCGGCACCCTCTCCAGAAACTACGGAAAACCAAGGCGGTAAACAATGTCTCTGTAGCCTAAGCTGTCTGGTGCATAGAATTCAACTGAAACCTGTTGAAGTGATAAGCTGTATCTGCTCAATTGCCATACAATTTAAAGCCAATCTCTTGTCACATAGGGGTAACTCCCCCTCTAAACCTAACCTGTCTAGTGTTAATATATCTAAAATTATCTAAATATAATATCTATATATATATATATATTGATATGGTTTTCCAGTTGTTCATGGTTTTCCAATCTAATCCTCATGGATTTTTCCGCCCTTAAAATCAATTCCACTGGAGCGGGTGTCCCAACTCTGAGCTGCTGCAAGAGCTCTTGACCCCGCTCCAGTGTGGCCTGCGGTGCATCAAGGTGCACCCTGCGGTGCACCAAGATATGTGGACCTGGAATGAGGCATCACTCTTCCATCTATACACGAATTCACCACATGGATCAGTTGCTGCCAGGATTGGAGGAATGGATGGTTGACAGCTGAGTTGATGATGATCAGAATGATCCAAAATGACCAGCTCCCGAAAAAAAAAAGGACCCTCAACCACCGGCCCGGCCGGTTTCGCTCAACCACCCCATTCCGGTGCTTCAACGGAACCTCCCAAGGCGATTTGGTGATCCACCTGGCTCACTTGAAGCTGCTCAGATGGGAGCTGTTCAGATGTCACCGAATCAGAATCCAGGAATTTGACCCAAATGTTGAATCAATGTTTACTGTTTGTATATGTTTATATAAGGAACATGATGATCAGCCATTGTTAGGGTGAGTATAATAATGATGCAATGATTGGGATGAAACTCCAAGACGTTGAATTAGTTGTGGCGAATCAATTCATAATGGTGGTTCCAATTCCGATTAGTCATAGCCAAGCTCAGATACGGTACAAACCACAAAAAAAGTTTCTGGCGGACATGAAATAGTAACGGTGTCCTCCATTTATAGCTACAAAATGATAAAAATAAAAATGAATCGATGGTCACCTACCCAACAAAGGCTGTCCCAGTTGTGATGAAGTCGTTGCATGCTGAATATGATCCAAACGGAAGATCAAACAAATGTGATATGATTTCAATTTTGCATCTGATTAACAATTTCACTGTTGAATTTTCGGAATGGAAAATGCCAATCAACATTTCGGAATGTTCGCAGCCAGGCTCGTTAATCAAACAGAATTTAGATCTCAAAAGTAGATTTTCGACTTGGACGAAGTGAAGCAGTCACAGCAATCCTGTTCGTATCTGTTCATACAGTGAAAAACAAGTTGTTCAGTTGTCCATTTATTCAGCGCGCGTTCAATCGTCATGGAAAACGTGTTTCTGAAACAGACGTGACGTTTGAATCCATTGATACCATGCCTATTGATTTCTTGTATGCTGTCCTCAACAAAGTGAAGAATCCATCACCACTGAAACCACGCTGGCATGATTTGGGGACTCTCGCAGTTCATAAGATTCGAACACTTCACCATCCCAGCGCCGAAATCATGTGAGAATGTTATTATACAGGATTCAAACCATGTTTGGTGCAGAACTCTTCAATATCTTCGATGACCGGGAAAAGAGCCGAAACAAATCGAAACGAAACAAATGGTCGTGAATGCTTCCCAAGTGGTCCAGCATATTTTGGACACATCGAAAAATCTCGGTGCTTTTTCAACCCATCACAGGAACATCCCTGATAAAACACGAGGAAAACACATCATGAAAACTCTATTCGCAAAATCTCATCGTTTGTCCACGGGTGTTGATCCACTGATCCACCATGAAAATAGGGTACACACCCAAAAAAACAGTGATAAAATGTGACAAATAATGATTAGTGGTTAATAATGATTTGTAATGATTTGGTTAATAATTGATCCATCTCATATTATCTCATATTATTATAATCATTATGATTAGCCAATGTTGATCCATCTCCATCTCTGCAGACGCAGAGAACCGTCTGAAAGCAGGTCAGCAAGCACTCCGAGCTGAGGCTTGGAGCCATGGATACATTGCCTCAGGTCCATACCGTAGTCATGGGGGTACCCCAATAGCTGGATGGTTTATGATAAACAAAAAAAAAATGGATGATTTGGGAAGTTTTCAAATTTATGGAAAGCCTCATTTCTAAGTACTTCTTTTTGTGGAACTACATCCGCAAGTCTGGTTTAATTGGCAACTTACGATGGTAAATTACAAAGATGACATCAATGGGATCCCATCAGCCCTTTCGTGCTGATCAATGTTGGGACAATTACCGAGGGAAATACATCAGCAATGGATCACCTCGAAGCAAAGCTGCCTTTCACAGGGATTCACTTGTCACAATTGAGAGGAAATGTTCATGGGAAATGTTAGGTGCGGTGTGGCTTCGAAGAAAAATTACTCTGTTGTGGAGTTTGTACACTGGATCCCTCATGGTGAATAACTCACCAGAATAATGGGCTTAACAGTCGGCATGGGATCCATATGAGCGACAACTTTTATTTGGTACATGTGGAAAGGAAAGGACATTAAAGGAGATCCCGATAAACATCGTTTACCCTCTGGTAATCTAGCATATGGGTGGGCCATTTTCATTCATTTTCCATAGCTATGTTAAATTTCTGGAGGGTACACAGTTCCAAGACGTTGCTTCTGCTGCCTCCCAGTGCTGTCAACAGCGTGACCTCTTTCACCGGCCGATCCTGAGGCAAACCTGCTGCCGAATACTTTCAATTGTCCTAAGTACATGCTTTTCCTCATATGGAGGTTTCCTAAATTTGGGGGTACCCCAAAATCATCCATTTTTACTGAATTTTACTGTAATTGGATCTTCATTGATTTTCCATTATAAACCATCCGTTGGGGGTGCCCCCATTTATGGACCCCCATATGTCTGTGGTGCAAACATGCTTCCGCCTGAGTCTCACACGTCTCAGCCACCCATCCGCAGCGACCTTGAGTCCACATCCAAAAAACTCAATAGGGTTGAGTTGGTCAACATGCCAACGTTATCCAACGTTCACATCCATTCCACATCCATTTCAGCATTTTGACTCATCTCCAAGTGATGCTACCTCCGCTGAGGGAAACCCGGCCAACGGCCTGCTTCGCAGGTGACACTGGCAGCAGATTCTTTTGAAATCGAGGCCTGTCGCGTGGTGTTTGAAAGAGCCATGCTACAGGGTTGCTCCCAACACTGCAGAAACTGGTGAAATTCAGAGCTAAAATTACCGATTTCCCCGCGCTTGTGGCTATCATTCACATATATTGGAGCAACCCTGTGGTGACTTCAAATAGTGGGGAATAGTGATAATGAGATGTAATGGCATAACTGCATAATCATTTCATGGGAAAATAATGGTAATACAAAGGGAGGCAATGGGATGTATTGGGCATATAATGGGATCTATACAATGGGATGTGATGGGATGGAATGGGAAGTGGGATCGTGTATGTAACAGGATGTACAACCAACAAAATGATTTCTGGCCTTGTCCAAAAGCGTGGGGATCCTCAATTAATGGCCACTTGAATGGGAAAATGATGATAGTGAATAATGGGATGGAATGATGGAAGATGGGATGGTTGTGGGGGACCCTATTTTCAGACAAACCCCTTTGAGCCGATAGGAGCAAATCTATGATTTTTGAGGATAGAATGCTGAGAATGAGGAAACAGAAAAAAATGCCCAGATTTTCGATTCGATTCGAGGCATGAAAGGTCTCTCCTTGTAGCCTAATGCAGCGAATTGGGAAAAGTCCCAGTTAACCACCCTGATAGTCTGGTAGCCAACTGGTCGTACGCACCTTCGCGCACTCTGCGCTGGCCTCTCTCAGCCACGCCAAAACTTCTGAATTAAGTTCGCTGCAACCACAGCAGCGGCCAGCGGCCATCCTTCGGCCAATTTCATCCATGATTGTGCCTGCCAAGGCATTGCAAAACAGCTCCGGGTATTCCTTATGAGCACTAGTACGAAAACGTCCATCCTCACCAACACCGATTGCCTGCTCCGCAGGATATCGTGCATGGGGGTCTTGGCGACTATACATAGAGCTTCGGAACTGCGGGAGTCTAATTGCAAGTAGCCCTGTTGGCTTAGCTACGGTGCATCCCCAACGCCATTGCCCAACTGTGTGCAGCATCACTTCCGGGTGAGCACAAAGTAATTGAACCCAAGGCGTTTTCCACACACTCGCAGCTTCTTCCAGGATTGGAATCGCCGGGTGCTCGCTGAGGTATATGGCACCTGTCACCAATGTCCACGCCATTGTAATCAAGCTCTGCATGAAAAACAATGTACCTTGTTGCAATTGCCGCTGCTCTCGTGGTGTGAGCCCTTGCCGGCCAAGCAAGCGGTTTGCATCACGCAGGGGTCTTGGTAACCTGTGTGTAGGTGGTGGTCCATCCTCTGTCAAATTCGGAGTGTGGTGGCGAGCAGCCGACCACGTTTCACACGGGGAGCCCGTGAGGGTGGCTGAAATGTGGCCTCCCTGGTAGAGCTGTAGGAGCTTGCCCCACGTGACTGAGTGGTGGTGCAAATTCCCATACTCAATGGAGTTGGCAGTGTCCAGCGACAGCACCAAGATATGTAAACCAAGGCGCTCAGCCCAGAAATGGAGCCGTTCGTGGACGTCCCCTGTTCGCCTCCTACCGCTGAAAAGATGCGCGATCACAAACAGCTTGGTTGCACTAGGCTGCAGGAGGAAAGGGACTGCTTTTTCATGAGGGAGGTCCAACCACTTCATTTGTCGGATATGTTGAAGAAATGAAACCTGACCTTCAAATAAGTTTGGCACTTGTGCTGCCGTGAGAAATCTTTCACGGGAATTGGCAGAGCCATATTTCACTGGTCGATGAGGAAAGGGTTCAGCCTTCTCTTCTTCAAAGCGCTTTTGCTTCGCCACTAAATGTGCTCTTCTGTAAAGCAACTGCTGTCGAGGCAATTCGGCTGCCATTTCAGTGAATGCGTCTTCAATCAAATGTTCAGCCGCTCCATCCAGAAGGCTGTCCGTAATATCTCCAAGGTCATGCTGCCCCCAATGGAGAATCTCAGCTTCAATCCAGCAGTCAAAACCATCCTCAAATTGGAAAAGGCACGCTAACCATCTATCAGGCAGTTCGGCTGCAAGATCCTCATCAAACCCTTGTTGACAAAAAGTAGCAAACCAGTCCAAAGTGGTCTTAGTCAGATAAGCACGCACCTTTTCCCTAGCTGCTTCTGAATCAAAGGGCACCACATCAATGTCCAGCTCAGCGTCGATATTGGCAATCTCCGCAGCTGTGTCGGCCCTTTGATGGTCCGTGATATCAATAAGTGGTTGACAAGGTCCATGCGCTTGAAGGGTCTCAACTCTGGCGAGTCCTTTGACTCCACTGGGGAATTTGTGGTAGTTTCCCACGGCAGGTTCAATATTGAAGCCACGTCTTTTCAGTGCTTGGAAGCACTTGTTGACTTTCGTCACTCTGGAAACATACGAGAGGTGCTGAAATAAGCGCTGTTTGGTCCAAAAGTATTTCAGACATTCAGGACACGTTTCACCAGCTATCATAAGCCTCTCTTGCGTGTATTCACCATGTTGTTTCCGGCGGTGGCATGCTAAACCTTGTGCTGTGGTGAAAGCTCTACCACATGGGCAGACATGAGCATGTTCACTTGCTGTCATCACCCCAAATGGATCAGGCTCAAAGGTAGCACCTGCAAGTTTGAGAGTTTTGAAAAAGGTTTTGTGCATTTGATGAATTTCTTCCATCATGGACTCTTGACGATGAAATCTTTTCCATGCTCGCTTCACACATGCCTTCCATGCACTTGATCCTGACTGCCAGAAATCAAAGAGCTCAGTAAGGTCAAAGTTGGAGGGATCCTCAACTTGAAGCAACTTTTGCAATGCAGGGACGCCAACCACCTCAAGGCCACACAACCACTGCAAATCATGCTTCAGCCCCTGGAGCCAGGAATCTCGAGTGAATGCTTCCTCCCTATGCAACGCATGCAATAACATCTCTGGTCCGCACTCCCAAAGCCTCTGCGCATATAAAAGACGGTCCATTGCAAGTCTCGCCCTTGGAGAGCAGATACAGGCTCTTTGGAAGATGGCATTCGCAGTGGTGGTAGCAATTTCTTCTGCGGACATGCGGAAAAGCTTCCTCAACATGGAAAGTAAAACAGCTTGCAGTTTGGCCATTTGCCGTGCAGGAGGCGTGTTCCACGATCCTAATCCAAAGAAAAGGCGGCTTTCGATGAGAGATCGAAACAACCTAACACGGGTATGCTCAGGAATATGGCGGTTACACAGAATCGGTTTTGCAACCTGCGCAAATGCACTCTTTGCCGTGCCTATACGCATGGCAATTTCTTGGGCAAGTGCATGATCCGAGCAAAACATGGTCCCTAAATGCTTGTAGCAAGACATGAAATGGACAAAAACTCGTTCTGTCTGCATCTGGATCCAGAGACCAGGTTGGTCAATGAGCTGGTAGCGCGCTCGCATAGCCGGTGCCCCAACCCCTTTGAAAGTCGCAACTACGCTGGTTTTACCCTTCTGCATATTGAATGTGAAACCCCTGCGCTGAAAAATGGCATGAACCTGCAAAAATGTCTGCTCAATGGCTGCAACTAATCCACTGGCTGTCTCAGCTGCAATGGGCAGGGCTATGTCGTCGGCCCAAACAATACTTTCAACGTGAACATCAGCCCTGGCAAGGATATCACGAAATTCCACATTCTCGTGTAGAACTTGATTGATTTCTCCTGTCACATCTGCCATCAAAATGTGAAAAATGCAATCCGCTAGAGGGAACCTGGCCGTGTCCCTTTCCGGGTGATAATCGGCTTATCACTACCGGAAACTTGCATCCATGTATGTGTGTGGAGGTCCTGAATGAGTTGCTGAAGAAAAGGTGGTGCACCAAGCCGCTGCAGCAAATTCGGCAATTGCAAAAGATCCATCAGATCTTCAACTGGGATGCCTTCGTGAAGAAGCTGTTCCAAGACTGCTTCCACATCCTGTGGGACATGAACTCCCGAGACCAGCTCTCGCACTAGCTTATGGAATGCATCGCTCAAATCCACAAAGAGAATCGCAGAAGAAATGCCCATAGCATCCATGACATGCCCAAAGGTACGTAAAAGCTGTGAACCATACGGCACTTCCATCCGTGGAAAGCCCCCCAGCTGACCTTGAGGCTTCTGCCTAGCAAGTAAAAACATCAGCCTTTTGCGAAGCAGAGAATGGATTCTCTTGGCCACTGTGGGCAACAACATGATTCCTCGATAATCCGAGGCTGCCAAACCTGATCCTCGCTTGTACAAAACTGCCATGACCCCGCCTTTAGCAGAAATCGGTTCATGTTGCCACAAACAAATTTTCAGCATGAGAGGAAAATACAGCTTAGCAAGCGCAACGACCTGTTGGCTAAAAAGCCTGGATGGCAATGGGTCCAGTCCTGTAGCTCTGTCAGCTTGGGTAGCTCGCAGGGCATCTTCAAACTCAATCAGAGAGGGCAGTTCACTGCATTGAAACTCCGGTTGAGCAATCGGCATGGCCATTTGTCTGTGGTGGCATTCCAGAACAAGCTCTTCTGCTGAACATTCCTCTCCACATTCAAGCTGTTGGAAATATGGAACCCATTGATGCTGCAAAATTTCCAATCGGTTGGGATCTTGACCAAGCCGTCTTTGTTTGAACTTAGGAAGGCTCCGTCTGATGACCTTCCAAAAGTCCCGTATTTGATGCGGCTCTAAAACTTCAGAAACTGAGCTGGCCAGAGAGGTGAAGAAAGCTGCATCATCCGCACGAATGCATGCTGAAACTTTGCGCCCAAGTCTTCGAAAACGATGCAATGCCACTGCAACTGCTCGATCTTGATGACTCAACAGACAATCAAACTCATAGACCTGATGAGCTAGCATGGGTCCAATGGGCACCTGTTTCCAAGCTGAGAGTACACTTGCAAGGAGAGTCTTGTACTGCAATTTCTGATGACAAGCCAATGTATTTCTCCATTGACGTTTTTGTTCAATCAGGGCCCAAGTGGCTTCCGAAATGGTTTGCTTCCTAGGCTTCCTAACTGATGGTTTCTTCCTGTGCCGACATCGGAGCAGGTTCTGCTGAATCTCATGTGCATGTGAGTGAACATCCACATGGAATGATGCAGGTGTGCATGATGCAAGGTCACAGACTTGTGATGCAACAAACTCATCCGCAGCAGGTTTGGCAATCCTGCTATAGTGTTTCGCAGGTGCAAGAGTCTGGCTCCAATGCAACTTGGCAAACAATGGGCAGTGATCTTCTTTCATCATGGAAAAATCAACCTCCTCAGGAATCCAGGTGGCGCAACATGAGAGCTGCAACTCCGCAGAAATTCCTATATAATCGTTCCTTTTCCACTGCCCATCACGATGTCTCCATGTGCCTCCAGGTCCGTGATGGTGGGCCTCAAACGTACTTGGCAAGAATAAATCATGAATTGCAATAAAGTCCAAAAATGGCTGGCTTTTCTCATGTGTACCTTCTGACTGCCATGATCCAACACGCTCGTCCGGTTGGCCTCCGACCCTACAATTAGCATCTGCAAGCAAAAGCTTCGGCCAGGAGTCATATGCTTGAGGGATATGTGCAGTCACATCATTCCAGAATTGTTCAGTCTCCGTGAGAGCTGCTCCTGAGTGTGGTGCGTGTGCCGCAATAATAATGCATTTCAACGCACGAGAGCGAACTCTCAAAATCAGCAACCTGGGAAGCGCAGCGATGATCTTGTACATGTCATCAGAAAAGTACACATCTTGGCCATCAATTTGCCCATGGGATATGCCTTTAGCAAGTCCAATCATCATTCCATAGTGCCCTTGTGCAGTGGCAGGGCTTTTGATAAGGATATACCGTGGGTCATTTGACCTCATCAGCTTCCTAAGCCGTGTTTCTTGCAAACCAAAGACATGAACACCATGCTGATGAAACGTTTCAAGGATCCATTCCTGTCTGGCTGGTCCAGTGCATCCTATGGGATCATCAAAGGCAGACCCATTTTTCAACGTCAGCACATTACATGTTGCCACCAACAACATAACTTGTGCATGGACATCAGCTTCATCAGCTTGTTGCTCCAATGCGACCACTTGGGACGTGGGGCAAGTACTTGGTTTGACCGGAAATGCAAAACAACCCTCAGAATAAGTCACATCTGGTAGAGTCGTGAAGAGGAACCAGGCCCATTCCATAGCTCGTACAAATGACGCCTTAAGGCTGACACTAAGGAAATGGTGCCAGTCTTGCAATGGAAAACCCTGAGCAGCACAACGTGCCAACGTGTCAACCAATTCATTACCCGGTTCTCCCATGTGGCTCGGGCAGAAATGGTGCTCCACAGCAAGCTGAAATCGTTCCTCACACAAACGCAAAACACTGCGGATCAAATGACAAGTGTGCACAGCACGAAGTGCTTGCCATCGTCCTTCAGACTGTCGTCCCACTGTTAGGGAATCAAACACCAGCTCACAGCAAGGTACACAGTCATAGACTTCCTTGAGGATCTTGCAAATGTCATACAAAAGTTTGACAGCCAAATTTGCCGCAAATGTTTCCGCTTGATAGGAACCATGCACGTCCCCTAGCTCACTGTTGCCTGAGACTGCACCCGCAAAGGCCCAGTCATGTCCACACTTGACAAAGGCTGCTGCTGAATACCCAATCTTCCCAGTGTCAGCAAAAAAGGATCCATCATAGTAAATCCTCACCGTCTCAACACCATGATCAAAAGAGTACCATTGTGCGCGCATCCATGGAAGCGTGTCAGGGTGCCAGTGTGCATGTTCCTGTAGCCTCATTTCGATGTCAAAAGCAGGTAGTACAAAGAAAGTATCATACCAGTTCAGAGCAGAGATAGTTTCCATCATGTGCAGTTTGAGATGAGTGGGTGAAGAGTTTGACGTCTTTTGTCCTGTGTCATCAAGGCTCTCAACTCTGGCTTCCTTTGGATGCCTGAGGAGCGGCTTCTTGGATTCAGTGTGAAGTTGAAATAAACTTTGATCATCAAACGTGTCATCCCAATCATGCAAACTTTGACGATAGATATGGATGTTGAAATTCACTCCATGTCTGGCTTCAAAAATCCTCTCACCTGTGATCTCCAGCCCTTCATACCAAACGCTGCAATGGACTCCAACAACAGCAATGTCCGCAGATCTGCGTGCAGCAGCCACAATATCTGAAGCGCGAGATGTAGTGGAAACAACACCGGCTGCCGTGAATGGCTGACCCCCCCTATAGGCATTGTCATAAGTGGTAATCACCGCTCCTCTTCCATCACTCGGAATGTGCTGATGTAGGAGAATGTGGATACTAGACAAGGGACTAGAGGCAGGCGTCGGTGAGACCAGTGCAAACTCAATTTCCGCACTAGCATCTTCCAGATCGTGCCAGACACGTCTGAGATCATTGGCCCAATTGTAATAGTCCTCACCTAACAACACAGGTCGGGATTGGTCGTTGTAAGGCACTTCAAGGGCATCCAGATACCAAGTGGTGACTTCCAAAAATCTTTCGGGTGTGCCTTGCACATTCCTGGCTTCAATGCTCCAACGGCTGTGGAGTTCCTGGACAAAGGGAAGTTGATCTTCCATGCGCAGAGACAAACCTGGATCCATTTCAAGTGCAGGCCCCGTGTCAAGGAGCGCAACTTCTTGTGATCGCAAAACAAGATCCAAATCCGATCGGCCACCCGGTGGAGGAACAACAATCTTCAAACCTTCCCCAGGAATCAGTGGGTCAATCAACTTGTATCCTACTGCTCCTCTGTGAAACGTACATTTGCGTCCACGACAAACTCGTTCCATCCGTGCCAAAAACATGACATGTTCAGGGGATGCATACCTTTCAATTGCTGCTACAGCATTGGAAATACCCTCAAGTCGGAGGGCTTGGAACTGGAAGCTGAGCAGAACTGGCACAATGTTTGGTTGTGGAAATTGGTACACAATCAGATGTCCAACGGTTCTGGTCATAGGAGAAGCAAGTGGTGTCGGACGCACCCATGTAAAAAAGATTGGCGCCCCCTGCTGGATCTTGTCACCCCACAACTGTTGGATATCAGCAACCCAAAGATTGGATAAAATGTCAAGTCTGGCAATTCGTGAATCTTCATTTGTGCTTTCCTCAGAACAGGTAACAAACCACGTATTGATATACACTACCGGTCCTTCCTCCTGATGTTCAACACGTGCATGTTCAGTGAAAACTGCGACAATATTCCGATACCATAATGGCCAAACCAAGGCGTTATCTGGGTCAAAGTGCAGAACACAAGTACTGTTGGCTTCCAGTGAGGCTTGAAAGGTACCAACGAACCCAGTGGTAACTGCCGGTGCAGGTTCAGCAACTGGTCTCTGCATGAATGAGCTGTGATCGGATTCATCGTCTGACATGGCCCGGCCATACAGTTCACGAATCTCAGATGAGGAAATTAGACTTGGCGAAACGCCTTCATCAGAGCTGCTTGGTTCAGGACTGGAAGGCACGTAGTAATTAGTCCAGAAATCAGCGACAGTCATCTGCCTACTGTCTTCAAGGGCATCGGCTGTGCACACTGTGTTCAGGCGTGGTGGGGGAATCTTGATTTTCAAGTAGTCCCCATGTTTCACCTCTCTAGGCAGGGTAGCTTGTTGAGGCCATGGTTGTTGGTTGTGCTCAACAAGACAACGGTAATGTTCAAGCCGGCAATACTCAAACACATTTGCGCGCATCAAGAGTGCATGACGTGTCAACCTAGCTGGAACAGCTAACGACTGTCGCTCAACTTGAGGGCTAACCTGATAATGCATTTCCATGTGTTGTCCATGAACCTCAATGTCCAGCAAAATGAGGACCGCAACAATCCCCAACAGGAATATCTCTAACCATTTGAATGATCAAAGGCGAACAACCATGTGGAATGTCAGGTGGAGGAACACGCACTTCGTGGCATTCGATCACATCTTCTCGATCCATTCCATAATGGTAAGCAATCTCGTGCATCATGATACCAAAGTCAACCCAATTAAGCATGGCATGAATGGGATTGTCTCTCAAATGGAACATGATGGCAGACTGGCGGTCATTGGTGACCTCAGGGGGCTGCGGTTCAGGATCATCTTCTGGATCATCATTTTCATCTTGCTCAGGATCATCTTCATCTTCTGACGGTTGGCTGCTACTTTCAGCTTCAGATAAAGCATCATCATGGGGTGCTACACCTTCAAAAGGATACCAACCAGGTGTCTCAAATTCATTATGCATGCGTGGAGAAGTGGTCTGCATGAGTGAAAATGCATCGCCAGTGGAGCTCGACACGGCCTTTCCCAAAAATTGGGATGACAGCGGAGCAACTTCAAAGGCTTTCCCACATATCAACTTAGAGAATAACTTTTGTAACGTTCTTTGCACTTGCCCATGTCGACAATGGGTAAGGGAGCATGAAAACGCACTTGTGTCAAGGCACATTACCGAGACATCATCCGAAAAGGAAACCTGTCGATTCATATTTTTGCTCTTGGTTTGCCGCCTGTGATTCGATCTCAATGCATTATCCCCCATGGTACCACACTGTAAGGAAAGCCTCAAAGCGTCTGTCTGAGCTTGCCATTCTGTCCGGAACGATGGATCCTCAAGGATCGAGTGTGACCATTTCATGACAAAGAGTCGATCAACTCCAGCAAAGGGCCATTGCCCTAGGCGCCCGCACTCGAAGGTCGCTTGGCGCCGGGCACCGCAAAAGGCTGCAATTGGCCAGCCCCATGCGTGTGGGTGGCCTCTTCGGGCCCTTCCACTCTCTGCTTCTTGTGAGTCTGCTCTTCTGCAACAATTGTCTCTGCTGCAGCCGAGAGGTCCTTCAGGGAGGTAGTCATATGGCGCAACCCATCCTGGAGTTTCATAGCGCTGCTGTCTGCCCTGTTGGATTCCTCCTCGGAGACTAATTCCACATCGTCTTCCCCAACACCACTGGCCACTGCTGTCACCTTGCTGTCCTCGAACATCGCCTTGGCTTCTGCCAATGCTGATTGTGCTTCCCCAATCTGACGCATTGCAGCAGCTTCCTGGCTCTGGAACTGACAGGTGAACTCCTGCCATTGCGAGACACTCAGTGACAAGAATATGCGCCACTGTGAGTGCAGCTGGGATCTTGCATCGTGCGCTTCTCGCAATTCTCTGCGGGCCCTGCTTAGGCTCTTCACCGCCTGGAACATCTCTTTGGTTTGTTCCTTCTCCTCTTTCACCTTCAGAGACTTCATTTCTTGTTGAACGTCTTCTGGAAGGGTCCCTTTGCTCTGATTGCGCTTGAGCGAGTCGATCAGAGCCTTGTATTCCGGAGGGATGGCGGCAGCGGGCACTGCTGCAGCTGATGCTGACGGTGCTCCCTGTGTGGGCATTTGCTGGGCCGCCTGCATCCACGATGTGCCTGAGGCTGGTGGAGCAGGAGGCGGTCTCAGAATGGTACTTGAACAAAGTATCTGCCTTCTCTGCATGCTTCTGCTTCCGTCTCGGGCTTTTGCCCTTGCCTTTGCCTTTTCCTTTCTTTCTGGGTGATTTGGGCCATTGTCCATGATGCTGGTGAGTTGGATAGGTTCCTTGATCTTGCCATTGCTCCCATTGATCGTAAGCAGTGGGATCGGAGTCTCCTACAACATTCCAGCGTCCTCCACATCGGTGGCAATGCAATGCATGTTTGCCATTCATCACACGGCACCAATAGCAGTACCAACCCGCATTTGTTGTTTGGGTTTGTGACATCTTTGCACTTTGGATCCACTGATTGATGGTCTGAATAAAAAGAGGGTCTCGCGAATGATGACAATGAAGAACTTTCCGTATTCCAACAAGCACCTTCAAACTGCCAATTCTTTGACCTGTCCGAATCAACCACCAAGTATAGCGTGCCAGTGCACGTGCTCTCCTGCCTTTTCTCCGGTGCGTCCACACAGAGGCCGTGGTAAAAAGGGAGGACACACAATAGCCAAATCAAAATTGTGCCAATGCGCATAAAAATAGTTGAATCAACCAGGGTATGACCAGTTCAGTTGAAAGCAACCAAAGCGAATTGTATTTGAATACCAAGGGCAACCGGTGTCAAGCCACCGCAGAACCAGACAATGTGTTGCAACCTTGGTCGAAAACCCGGGGTTCACGTGCCGGGACACGAAGGCTGTATCCAATCACAGTACCAGAAAGCGCCGAAGTACCGGATGGAATTGCAAAGCCCGTGGGTCCCCTAGGAAAACCCACTTAGGTCGAGCGGTCGGGGGGTGTTTTGAGCCCGACCTTAAAATGCCCAGATGCCACTAAAAAAAAAAACAAAAAAAATGGGACATTAGTTCTGCACCAAAAACCCGTCTGTCTGGAAGCTTCATCCAGTCCCAACCCAAAAAAAAACGCTCCGTTGCAGGCAACTCATCGACTGTCGTGGTGGATTGTCCCTCAGGGGGATTCCCAAAAATTAAAAAACAAGCCCCATGTTTGATGGTCAAATCCTGTCAAGATCACAATATATTTCGCAGTTTCTCCTGCCTCCGTTTATCGCTTACTGATGGAATCCCGATCTTAGTTGGTTGACACCTCAAAAAAAAAAAATCGTCCTTAATAATCCCTATAATCCCAAAAAAATTCTTCCGAAGATCTCCACGCAGATCTCCTCCCATCCCTTCCCAATCCCTGCCCATCCGGCCTTCCGGTGGCCGCCAGAAACTCCGTCAACAACGTGGAGCTGGGGCTTCGGTCGAAGAGATCGGACCGGAGCTCGGGATGAGCCTGGCTGCAGATAAGACCCGGGAGGTTTCCTATTTTTAAGATGGAAAGATATGGAAAGATGAGGCAAACATATGGATATCATTGGATATCAATCTTTGGGAGATACAAAATGCACAAAAGCCTCGAGACTGACTTGAGATATATGATTGAAGAGAAACTCATGGATACTTCATATGTTTGAGGTCCGAAGAAGTTGACTTTGGATCTTCCAAAGTCCGAACCGGTTGTGGTGGACACACCAAACCTGATCGGTGCTTGAGCCACCCTCTCTCCAATCCATCATCCCAAATTCAGAATCGCAAGGATAACATGTATGTATGTATGTATGTATGTATGTATGTATGTATGTGTGTATGTATGTATGTATGTATGTATGTATGTGTGTGTATGTATATGTATATGTATATGTATACAAGGAGGGGCCACAAGTACGACACTGGCTCATGCTGCCGAATCAGGCCCTTTTTCTGTCCCCCACGAGTGTCTGCGGTGGGCCACAAACCTGAGCTGCAGAAATTCAAGCAACAAGGCGGAGAGATATATGCAGAAAGCACCGGCAGAAACAAAGGCAATGAAATGCAATCAGAGGCAGAGGGAAAGAAGTCATACCATCA
>Ga0126342_10002152_pt1 | contig 30017 bp, 24 predicted proteins | sample Cyp1metagenome_FD_92528 | JGI IMG/M metagenome (GOLD analysis project Ga0126342, IMG submission 92528) | Coral microbial communities from Lord Howe Island, Old Settlement Bay, Australia - Cyphastrea 1 metagenome | ecosystem: Host-associated > Invertebrates > Cnidaria > Coral ...
GGACAACGAGAGGAGGAGGACAACGAGAGGAGGAGGACGACGAGAGGAGGAGGAGAGGAGGAGGAGGAGCAGGCAACTTAGATAAAATCTAACAACCCTCACCTGGCAGGTGGGGAAAAAAATGTTTCCTGCTGTTGGAGTTTGCCATTCTCAGTCATAACATCTGGTTTTTGCATCCCCATCTGTCAAAATCCCGATGTCCCAGTGGTCATCCAGCTTTTTTGATGCGAGTTGGCTTCACCACTGGATCCATTGGCCCATAAATTAGGGTATTCTGTCTGCAGACGCATCCAGTTGTCATTACTTGATGTGGAAAAAATCACTTTAGTTGGGTTTGTCTGAATATAGGGTAGCCCTAAATCTAGATTTACTGATTCATGGTCACTCTTCCGAATGGAATTGTTTTTGGGAGGAGGTATAATCCATTTTTAGACATCCACACCTCAGATTGTGTCTTAAACAGTATATTCCATGAACTATCCCCACAATTCTTGGTTTATCCTCATTTTTTTCCATTATTCATTGGTTAAATCCCTAATTTTCATGATTATATGATGTTATACGAATGGTTAAATCCCATCTAAATCCCACATAAAGCCCATTTTTGGTTGGTTTATACCTCTATTTTTGACGGTTTTTGATGGTTGTTTCCATCATATCCCCAGCTTGTTCTCGGATCCAGAGGAGCGCCTGTTGGGTGGCAAGTTGCGCTCCTACTGCGCCCTGCAGCAGGTCGTGTGGGCACCGGGGTTGGGGCCTCCAAATGATGGACCAGTACAGAGGCCCCAAAGATAGCGTTCTTTTAGTTGAGATATGGCCGTGGCTGAATTCTATGGTTTATATGGCTGAATTCTATGGTTTATAGATGTTTCATCAGATCTTTATAGATATAACGAACTCGTTCGTGGGGTTTATAAAACAACGAACGTTTGGCACTGGGGCATCATCCTGGATAAGTCGGTGGTAGCGACAGCCTTTTTCATACGGTTGGTGGAAATCAGGGAGATACAATGGAACAAACCCAGCGATCTACCCTCTGGTAATGACTAACATATAATGTGAGGCCCCCGTTCGATAGCTAAGTTGGTTTATAAGTCCAATTTCACTCTGGTTTATGGTATTTATAACGAACTAGTTACTGGGGCGAATCTAAACCAACTTATAACTGGGGGGCCCCACATTGTAGCTATTGAAATGGCCCATAGAAATAGTGGATTTACCCATTGAAAATGGTGAATCTTTCCATAGTTTTTGTAAACGTTTACCAGAGGGTAAGATTTGTTGGGCAACCTATATGCTGATTGGTGGTTTGGAACAATTTTTATTTTCCCATATATTGGGAATAATAACCCCAACTGTTGGTGGTTTGGAACATGTTATTTTTTCCCATTCAGTTGGGAAGGTCATCATCCCAACTGACTTTCACTCCATGATTTTTCAGATTGGTCGGTCAACCACCAACCAGATTATTATTAACCATATAATAACCATATAATAACCATATAATAACCATATAATAACCATATAATAACCATGAGTATTGCGGGCTCATTTTCTTTGGGAATCATTGCATCACCGCCTGGCTTGCCGGCATCACCGGTAGGGATTCTGGGATGTTCTACCCTTGCACTTGCTGCAGTGCGGCTCCTTAGAGTTCTGCGGACTGAGACTTTGGGTGGATGGGATCTCCTTTGTGTCGAAACTCGGTATCGCGCAGTGGTTGGTATTAGGTGAAATCATCACCATCCAATCTTGGAAAAAAACACGGGAAGTGCCAGTGGCACGAGAAGAGTTTTATGATGGCTGGGAGGTATGTCTCGACTTGTGAAGTCCTGAAAAATCTGGTATGTCTCAACAATTTTCTCATCATTTCTCCACTTTCTATCATCAATCCCAGTCAGCACTAAAAAGAAGGGACCAAACACAGGACCCCTCAATGAACAACTTCACCGCAACATGTGTTGCGAGCGGGGGGCCAAACGTAGGGGAAGAGTCATGATGAATCCAAAGGACCTGGAACCATGGAGGTTCCGATTTCAATGGTACCCCCCAAATTATCCATGTTGTTTTCGGATTTTCCATTGTAACTGGTGGGTGGTTTGGAACATGATTTTTATGTCATAATCCCAACTGACTTTCATATTTTTCAGAGGGCTGGCTCAACCACCAACCAGATAAACTTGTAAAACATCCAGCTATTGAGTTACCCCCATTTTAGGACACCCCCTTTCTGAAAAAACAATCATCCGAATCTGAAGGGACGCTTCTGGCAGTGTCACATGTGCCACGGGAAAACAGCTTCTGGTAATCCCCTCCTTTTGATGCGTTGATTTTTTTCTGAAAGTGTTGTGTTTATAACACATCATTTTAATGGAAGAGTTGATGATAAGCACCGTGATTTTTTTTGGTCTCACCTTGGAATGGACTCAATTTACCAAAGAATGCTCAAGGTTTATCATAAGCAATGATTGACATACATCCTAAAGTGATAGTAAAACATAGTAAAACGAGTCTTGATTGACCAAACTGGTTGTCTACAGTATTTGGGTGCATCTTGAGTAGTTGAATACTCCCAATCTTTTGTCATGAATGCTAGAGTACGCTAACTCGTGAACTAGCATGTTGTTCTTCTTTGGGGGGATTTCAACCATTTCCAAAGTCACCATTTCCTAAGTTTGAATGAATTTACCGTAAATCACAAAAGCCTAAAGAGATGCATCTCACGGAAACCTGAAAAACCACCGGACACATCATTTTTTTTAACCACCAACCTGGTTCAATGGATTGGTTTAGGGGAAAATTTACAGGAAAACCCCATATTGAATGGTAAAAACCATGGTTTCCGGTTAAAATTTTCCCTTTTTTCCAATCCATTGAGGTTTCACACGACGTCTTTCGGCCCCTTTTTGTTGGGGCCAAAACCGCAACGGTTCAACGCCGCCGGCGCCTGGCCGGCGCCGTTTCCAGGCGGAGCTGCGTCAGCGCAGCAGATTTGTCCTCGATGATTTCGGGCTCCTGCGATCCAGACCCACAGGAGCGGGTTGCGTCGCCTTTGTTCAATGGGTACCCTCTGGTGGTTTAACCCACTTAGTAAGTGAGTTATACCCCCAGTTATAAATGGGATAAGTAGGGTTAATCCACATATATATATATACACCCTCTGGTAATGACTGACAGTTTGCTATTGAAAATGGCCATTGAAATCGTGAGTTTTCCCATTAAAAATGGTGGATCTTCCATAGTTATGTTAAATTACCAGAGGGTAGCTCATGGTGAAGTAAAATGCAAAACTATATCTGGTTGGTGGTTTGGAACATGGAACTTATTTTCGATTTTCCCCAAGAGTTGGGGTGATGATCCAATCTGACGAAGTCCATCATTTTTCAGGGGGGTGGCGAAAAACCACCAATTCGTCAGACGGTAGATCTGGAGATCTGGATTTATGCTGGAAAAGTATCTTAAGAAACACAACATCTATTTTATATTTCAAAAGTCGTAAGACTAAAAGAGTATCTGGAGTTGTTCTTTCTTTTAAGTCCTAAAGGTTAAGGTGTTTTTTTGACACGGAATGGGCGGTTGAAACCAGCTGGAAATCCAGCAGGAAAATCTCTGGAAAAGGTGGATAGATATGGTGAAAGCTCCCATGGTTTCATGGCGAAATCCCTATTTTTCATGGTGAAATATGGTGAAATCCTAATCCCATATCATTGATAACCGCCATATGTTGCTCATGAATTCCCTATGTTCCAGGGTTAAGTCCCATAGAATCCCATGATTTTGCTGCTGACATCCCCATTTGTTCATGGTTTTTATCCCATAAAGTCCCTATGATCGCCCAAAAACCACCAAAAAGCAGCCAGGAGTGGAGACTTTACAGCAGCAGTTGTACAGTCCAACGGACTCAGTGTGATGATGAAACATAATTTTCCACCGAAAAGTGGGAACTACCATCTGGTAATTTAACGTAGCTATTGAAAATGACCATTTATAGTGGATTTACCCATTAATAATGGTGATTTTCTATAGCTATGTTAGTTTACCAGAGGGTAACGTTTTATTTTTACACTGTATTTTGTTTTTGATATGCACTGGATATTCTATAGATATTCTGATATTCTATAGATAGTCTATAATATAATTATTCTATAGATATTCGACCATAACCCACAGGTTACCGAGGAACATCTCCAACTCTAAGTGGTGAAAATTATTCGACCCTGGTGGGTTAGTCGAACATCTCCATGGCTTGATTCGTGTCGATTCCCATTGTAGGATGACTGACCAGGATTCCCATCATGAACCAATGAATCCCATGCTTCACCAGATATGATCAATCCCCATGACCCGGCCTGGTAAACATACATATATAGCTATTGAAAATATGGCCATTGATTTATAGTGAGTTTTCCCATGAAAAATGGTGGATCTTCCCATAGTTATGTAAACGTTTACCAGAGGGTAATCACTGATGATCAATCCCCAAAATTTCCCGAAAAATCATGAAACATCTCCGACTTGTTGATGGCAAAAAATCCCACGACTTGGTCCCATTGTTGAAACTCCAGATTAAAATCACCAGATATATCAAATTTCTTATAGTTTATAGCAGCATTTTCTCAGTGTAATCCACCATTTATAGATGATTTTCCCCATGTTTTGTTAAAGAATCTGTTCAAATTTGGGAATTTTAAGATTCTGGCTGAAATCATCTCTAGGAATTTAACCAAAACAAAATTGGATATGAGATCCTGCTAAGGTGTTGGCATAACAATTCTCAATGTAATTCCCAATTCCTAAGGAATTTTTGATACTTTTACTAAGATGATATAATTCAGAAAAATAGATATAAACATGACTGGATAAATAAATTACTGGCTATAAGTCAAGATTGAAGTCCTAACCACAAATTGTCACTTCGTTTTAGGATTGTAAGCCTTCCTTGTCTTGAGTACCTGACATTTCCCCAGATTCACAAAATACGTGAAATGATTAGTGTTCCAGAACGCTGACCCTATGAAATTCAACATGGATATGACACGGATATGAACCCACTTTACTTGGAGGATCATCCCACTGGTAGATGGTCAATCATGGCCAAGGCCAACCGGCTGCAAAAGCAGGTGTCGGAACGGCTTGTCTCGCTGGGGCCGGGAGATCAAAGTCAACACAAAAACTGAGGAGTTAAACAAACATGAGAGAACATGGTGAGAATTAGATGAAATGATGGGGTTTTATCATGATTTACGCACCAAAAATGGGGGTTGAAGATGATTGACGCAGCAAAATTGGGATGTAAGAAACAGTGAGGGGTATATCTTGGTGTTTCAAGCAGAATTGGGGTATAAATCCAACCAGAATGGGGTTTTTCCGTGGGAATACAAGCATGGGAGGATATATGACATATATGAAGTAACATTTGGAGGAACCCCCCCACATTTCATGGGGGAAAATCATCGTTTCCGCTTGAGATTTTTTTCCATTGATCCAATTCTTTGAAACCCGAATGGTGCTTTCCTAAGTCATGGGGGTACTCCAAGCTCGCTGGATGTTTTTTTTTTTAATGGCAAATCCATGAAAATCACATGGATTTGGGGGTACATAGGAAACATGTAGCCAAGAAAAACCATTTTAACCGAAAACCCCATATATTTCAGACGGGAAAATCCATGGTGAAACCAGTATAGATGTGTCCTTAAACCAATCCATTGATGTTGGTGATTTTCGTGATGTAAAGAATCTCAACACTCGGTGTTCACCCAACATCATCCAACGGCAGATTCGTCTCCATACGACCCACCCCCAGTTATTTATTTGTCGTGAATGTCGTGAAGCAAATATCAGCAGGTTAACCCTAGGGTTAACCTATGTTGGTTTCTGGTGATACCCCAAACATATCAGGCTTATGTTATATCAAAAAAGCCTCTTGTTGGTTGGTTGTACTATGTTGTACTTCCCAAAATTTCTCTCGCTGTGAAAAACCTCAACTGTACCCAGTCGATGGAGTTGCTCCAAAAATGGCGACTATTTCTCAGGATATCGCCTGAAATAGCCCAGCAATGGTTACCATGGGATGAAACATGACCCATGACGGATCCTAACGGTGCTGCTATATATGGTGTGCCATGGATCCCATCAATATACCCCCTTTATGTTAGCATTAATATACCAGCACCATGGATCCTATATGGGTGATTTTTAACCAGATTTCGCGGCTCAGATTTTTACGTTGAACCGAGAAATGGCCATCGACTGGACCCCCTTCGAAATCTCCGACTCGTCAGGTGGTTGAATGGCCGGACTCTCGGGGGAACGCCCTGTGGGCTTTGGGTCATGAACCGGTAAATGTGAGGTTCGGATTCGGCCCAGCACGCCTTTCGCATGCCGTATTGAGAACCAGGGGTAAGAATTTCATAGAATTTCTAGATCCAGCGAGATCTGAAAGTTCACCCCACTTACCATAGGCTGCAACAAGGACCAGCTTTATATGTCTTTTCACTGATTTAGGATGCCCTTTCGCATCCTACAAGGTGGACGTTTCAGTTATAAGTAAATTTATAAACCCTAATAGATTTATAGCTATCAACCCAGTAGCTATATAGATTTATTTCATGATTTTTTTCGTAGTTATAGCTAGAAATATCCCATTATATCCCCCAGTTAACCAACTAGTTATTGGAGTTGTAAATTCACCAACTTCGCGGTTCACCCGGGGGCCCCATTCCGCCGTTGGCAGGTTCTGGGACGCCGTGCAAACTGATCTCAACGCATGGGGACCAAACACGGAAGCGGCGACCGGGAGTTGTGCAACGGGGAAGCGGCGACCATGAGATTGCCATAAACATCAGGGTTCCCATAAATCTGGGTAAATTATAACGACCTCACTGCGACCTCACTGGAAATCATGGTTAGTAAGGGACATCATCCCCAAATGGCCTTAATTCAGGTTAGTGAAATATTATAATTTACCCAGATAAATGGAAGTACCCCAATAGTAAGCTGGATTGTTGATTTCATGGAAAATCCGAAAATCAAACGGATGATGTGGGGGTACCCCCTATGACTTAGGAGTCTTAGAAAACCTCCATAGGAAGAAAACCAATTTCACGAGGATGCCAATTGGTTTCGCCCAACATTCTGCAGGGGACGTTTATGCTCTGCTGACCCTAAGGGAATGTCCAGAGCATGAGGACCTCGTGCCCATGACGGATCCATGGTGCTGCTATATATAACATGGATCCCATCAACATACCCCCTTTATGTTAGCATTAATATACCAGCACCGTTAGGATCCGTCATGGGTTGGTATCAACCGACGGTGAAGCCCTGGCATCCCCGAAATTTGGTGCGGGCTTGATGGTCTCGATCAGTGAAGAGATTTTGACATGTTTTACCCTCTGGTAAACATACAAAAAGCTATTGAAAATGGCCATTTATAGTGGATTTTCCCATTAAAAATGGTGATTTTCCATAGTTATGTAAACGTTTACCAGAGGGTAGTATTTTTTGTAAGACAAATGCTGTTTTTCGACTTCACATCCTATCATATCCTGCTAAACATCAACTTTCTAAACTCTGCATATTGTCAATTGTCACTAGATGTGTGGGGTTGCATTGCCTCTGTAGCAAAGATTGTATTTTACATACACCTGCTTGATTGGGAACTGGTTTCAGGGAATTTATTCTACACGCAGGACTGGGGGGTTTTCATCGAACACATTTGACATAGTTGACAACATGTTAAACATGATAGGTTCTCAGTAATTTAACATATTTTAACATATTTTAACTATAATCAATAACTATTTCTATCTTTGACAATGAGCATGATATTTTCATGATATATAATCCATGATTATTGATCTGTGCCCCGCATTTTTGTGTTTTGAACTCCGACTCTTTTTGATGGTCAAATCAACCTGAAGCATCAGAAAACCTCGGCAAGCTATACTTCACCCGTACCTAACCCGTACTTAACCCGTACTAACCCGTACCTAACCCGTACCTAACCCGTACTTTCAGAACGGGTAAAAATACCTCGGGTTTTGTCAGAAAAGCCTGGCTATTTTTGACACCCTAGGATTTCTGTGGGTTTTGGTTCTCAGTTTCTGAAATCCAGGTGTTTCCCATGGTCATTGGTCGGGGAAGCCATGTTCATAGTGGTGATTGACACTGGACCCAGGAGTTACCCATGAGTCACTCGGAAAATCTCAGTTGCATTCGCAAGTACATAATCCATGGCTTTTCCATAGCCTCTATAGTCATCGAACGTGGCCCGGTGGTATCTTTGAGTTGCCTGAGTTGCCTCATGCTGGTTTTCCAGCTTTGGAACATGAATTTTATGACTTTCCATTCAGTTGGGAAGGTCATCATCCCAACTGACTCATATTTTTCAGAGGGCTAGGCTCAACCACCAACCAGACATTACATTAGCTACAATGTGAGGCCCCCGTTCGATAGCTAAGTTGGTGCAAATAACTCCATGCAATTTCACTATGGTTTATGGTATTTATAACGAACTAGTTACTGGGGCTTTTGTTATCCAACAACCATCACTGGGGGGGCCCACATTGTAGGTTATAACCCCAGTTGTTTCAGTGGATTAACCCAACTTATCCCAATTAACCAGGACTATAAAACTATAACCCACGAAGTGGGATGATCCACCATTTTTGCTATGGAAAACTAACAGTTTGCTGTTTCCATTCAATCACCATTAAATCCAATTAAAATCACTATGAAATCCCATTAAAAACACCATAAAATCACCAATTAACTCACCTAATTAAACCACCATGAAAATCACCATTAAATCACCAGTTAAATCAGTTAACCAGGTTGAACTAACTCCATGGCCATATCAAAATCCCCATTAAAATCACCATTTTATCGGCTGTCCTAGGCCGAGCAGCGCTGCCGGCTCCTGCGTTTCGCCACGGGCTCCAGTCGGCCGCCGCCCGGTGCGGCGGGCTGCGGTCGGTTGGCGGCTGGGAAAAGATGGGAAAACATGGGGGAAAATTGGGAAAAAGCTGGGAAAAACACCAACTTAACTAACTTAGGATGTGTGAACGTTGAAAGTCTTCGGACTTGGATTTTGAAGGGAATTACATTGGGATTTCACAGATGATTTGGAACAATCTGGTTTACACAAAGGCTGCCGCACAATCCATGATCCAAGTAAATGGCCCCAGAAAAGCTACGCAGACTTTAGACTTTAGATGCGTTATTTTGAAAATAGGATACCCCCAATTCCAATGGGTTCAAACCCAAATTTTCCACATTTTTCCAAGTGGCTATAACTGGGGTATCCATAGGTATTCCGATTCCCTATTTTCAGACAAACCCAGATTGTCAAGGCAAGCGATGTGAAGTTCATTGTCTTCTGAATTTACGCAAGTAGCGGCGAACTTCATGGTTTGACTTGAAGAAATGGAAGACCCAAGGACAGAAAAGACCCTGGCACCAAGACGGCAAGCAGTGATTGCGATACCGTGTTTTGTAGCGTCCAATTGTTCTTGTGGGAGGTCACCAGATTGATGAGGAGGTTCATGATTCACACCCTTTCTGCAATACAATTCAGCTAGCTCAGGGCAGCTGGCTCTGAATTCCACGTTTGAATACATTTGAGCATTCATTATATATCACCACCACTCATGACCCGAAGTCGTAGCCAGAGATATGAGCATTATCCTTCAAAAACAGGTGGAGGAATGTCCCCCTCCTCAAGAACCTGTGATTGATTTCCTTTATAAAAAAGGTATGAAGACATGTACCCCACGTCCGACATAGACGCTGCCGAATAGGTGTGGCAGACAGGTGGTACTTTCCTCTCAAGATAGCTGGTTTTCAGGGTCAGACTCTTTGTTGGAGGGATAGTATATACCTCATGAAGTATCCCATTATTATCCATTATTTATATCATTTTAGATCACATGATTTAAAACTGGTTGGTGGTTTCAAACATTGTTTATTTTCCATAATATATAGGATAATCCTTCCCATTGACTTTCATATTTTTCAGAGGGGTTGAAACCACCAACCAGAAAAAAAATATACCGAATTTCTTATATCCCCATAAAAAAAAATCCGTTCTAAATGCTCGTTCTTTTTCAATACTGATTGGTTGACATAAAGTCTGATACTTAATCATAGAAATCACCATCTTGGCTGGTCAAATTACCATTAAATCACCCAAAAATCTATCATCCCATCATGTTAAATCATCATTTGCCTCCTTAAATTTGAGCCTTACCCTCTGGTAAATTAACAGTTGGACCCCTGAAAAAAAAAAAATAGTGGTTTCACTAATCTTCCAACCCCTATTTGCCAGGGTCGTCATGTTAATTTACTAGAGGGCACATCCTATTGTCTGATAGTTAAATCACCATGAAATCACCATAAGATCACCAGCTTTCCCACGGGCGCGAACCAGGTGGCTTTGCAGAGCTACGTCCACCATTTGCAGTGGAAGTGTGACTTGGCAGCGCTACGCGGGCGCATTTTGCATGGGAAGATGATGATTTAATGGTGATAAATGGTGATTTAATGGTGATTTAGTAGTGATTTAGTAGTGATTTTATGGAGATTTAATGGTGATTTAATGGTGATTTACGGTGATTTAGTAGTGATTTTAATGGTGGTTAATAGTGACCAATGATCAGTTGATGGTGATTTACTTGGATTTTTTCATGGTGACTTAATGGTGATTAATTGAGATCAATGGTGCTTAATGATGGGGATGAATGAAAAGGATTCTATTGAGAGTTCGATAGGTAAGTTGGTGATGATCCTTTGGATAGGTACGTAAGTTGATGAGATTTATGAAAGGTGTATGGTAGACATGTTGAGCTACTGTTCATAGGTGAATCGGAGTGAATATACATTATCCCAGAATTGGAAGGTGACATTGGGAAACAAGAGCCATTGTTGAATGGTTTGCCATCACACTGAAGTAGCAACATGGCACAGATAGGTCCCTGCCACCTGCCAGGTAGATCCTTTACGACTATTGATGAAATGTCGGTAGATCATGAGAATATATGGAATATTAATTGAAGATATGTCACTTGGCGGGAAGCTGAATTTTATCCCCTCCATTCATATTTAACATATTGGCTTCGCCCCATAAAGGGTCACAAACAAGTGATTTTTATCCCCGACCAAACCATGGTTTCGTTTGAATCTCATGAAATACCCTTAACATCTCATTGAATACCATTAACATCTCATTAAATACCATCAAAATCTCATGAGATACCCTTAAAATCTCATTAACTAGCATCAACATCTCATGAAATACTCCCGTAACATCTCATGATATACTCCCTTAAAATCTCTTGAGATACCCTGGAAAAATCTCATGAAATCTGCATGTCGTAATTTCCTTTAAAATCTTCAGCCTTTTCGAGGTCACCTTTGGGTTCGGAACATCATCTGCCAACGGCACATACCTGCGCCTTGGAAGCCGACTGGACAGGATGGGCTCTCCCGGAGAACTTGAGCAGTGGAACTATGGAACTACCCTCTGGTAAACTAACATAGCCATGGAAAATCACCATTTTTAATGGGAAAATCCACTATTTCTATGGCCATTTTCAATAGCTACGTTAAATTACCGGAGGGCAACAGCCATGGGTTTATCCGAAGGAAAATTCGAAAAGGGAATCAGCCAAGAATCCATGGGTTAGAGCTACAAAAACATAGAAAAGCAGTTTGCGTTGCGATGGTTTTTGACGATCAGGTGATTTATGATTCGAAAGTCAATGATATCCCTGTGTGGAAATTAGTTGCTTTCCCTCTATGTAGTATCATGTAGTATACATATTTATATGATATATATATACTATATACAGTATATCAATTTTACCTCCTTGTACCTGGGGTGTTGGAAGCAACCTTGATTTATGCATGGTGTGGTGTTGAAAAAAATGGTCCCATCAAAGCGGCCAATCACCACTGGGCTGCCACCAGTCGATTTTTAGGTGACGGATAAACCATGTGGCCAATCATTGATGAGACATATAACACCCTCTGGATATTTAGCATATTGAACATCGAAACATCTATGGAATATGGATGAATAAGGCCTGTTTATAGTTGATTTATGATGATTTACCTAAAATATGGAACCATGGCCCATTTATAGATGATGAACATGATGATTTACCAATTAAACATGGTGATTTTCCAGTTCGTTAGGTTTTGCAGAATGCCCTCGGTATCCTCCAGAGATCAAACATGGCAATGGAACATAGCCCATTTTTTAAAGGCAAGAAGGTCCCGCAAAACCCTCAATCTATAGGGGATGGGAAAGTCCTCTATCTATGATGGGAGATTTTCCAGCAAGCCATGTTTGACTACCCGAGGGTATGGATAATGTTGGGTAATGAATGATAATGATATATTGGCCATATCAAAAATCATCACTAATCATGGCCAGTCCGCTTAGATACCTGTTTTCCCGTTGGGGACTTTTTTGTTTCATCCTTCCAATCCTGATCGGAACTTAGCTCTGCATGAAAGGCCATTGATTTCTTTAGGGTTTGACTCAGGTCTTTGAGGCTTGAAACATGGCCATGCAACAGGAACCGATTGATTGGAGGTACCGATTCCAGATATTTTGGGCCTATTTTTCAGGCCTAAATTTCAGGGACTATCCTGAAATTCCCATTGATAACAGCTTCATCTTTTCGTTACCCGGTTACCCGTTACTGGTGTCATCCAACATAACGTGGCCGCCATGGCCATTGAAAATCCAAAGGGGGGATTTTCCAGTAAGCTATGTTCGATGACACCAGTAACGGGTAACGATGATTTTGATTGATTTTGAGGCAAGTTGTATCTATATGGGGGTTTCCTGAAAAAGGGGTACCCCCAAATCATCCATGTTAGTAGGATTTTCCCGAAAAAAACCATCCAGCTATTGGGTACTCCATTTATAGAACTCCCCATATAATTCTCATGAATTCCCTCCCAATGACTCGCATGAAAAACCAAAGCCTTTGGTTGACGAGGTGTGAACAAGCTGGTTTTGCGGCTTGGCCTTGGGTACTACCCATTGGGATTAAGTAGGTCTCCGGACCTATCTTTTATTTTGTGGGTTTTTTGTAATCCCCAAACAGATGGAAACATAGAATCCTACAAAAACAGGGGGTTACGGTTCTATCTGTTTTAGGGTGACTGTATGTCTTTTGGGTGGAAAATAGACAAACCGGCCAAACAGAATGGATAAGCCATGTGACAGAAACATGGTTTCAATCCTACGTCCGAGAACCATCTTCGACTACTGGGTTTTTTAGTGGGCCGAACGGTGACTGGTAGGGTTAGAAGGCTGGACATTGGTTAGTTATTCGGGTGTGTCTGAGAATGGGTGATTTATCCCCAAGTTTTGGCAATTAGGGGGGGGGGCAAATGATGATCAAACACAGCAAAGCCATATATTCACGGATGAACAAAAACCCCATAATTAGGATCCGGCTGGTGCTGGTATATTAATGCTAACATTTTTGGGGTATATGGATGGGATCCATGTTACCATGAAAAAATCGCAGCACCGTTAGGATCCTGGTGACATTCCAGTGACCCTTCCACTGACATGTTGGGGTTGGGCTAGGGGATAAGCCTAAGTGCATTAGAAAGCCCCTCAAAGCTGGTAACCTGGTAGATATTGATCACATTGAATTGTCACCCAGCTAACCAACAATCTTACCCTCTGGTAAACTACTGTAACAGTTTGCGAACTTGAAAATGGCCCATAGAAATCGTGGATTTACCCAGCTATAAAATGGTCATTTTCAAGTTCGCAAACTGTTCGTCATGACCAGAGGGTAAATTTCCAGAATCATCCCAACACTAAATGGTCATTCTTGGTCGTTCCTCCCGTTCGTCCCATTCGTGTAACGTTCGTGCGTCCCGAATTCGCACCGTATTGAGCCCAGAATCCCAGGTGTTTGGGGACACTGAATCCAAAAAAAAAATCCATTATGTGTTGGTGAAGATCACCTTTGTTATTATTCATAGATTACCCCATCATTATTATGAGATGATTATGAGATTGTTGGGTGTATATTAATATCCCATTTTATCCCCATGTATACTATTGTATACTCCTATATCATGGTTGATTTATATGCTTATTTTTCAATCACTCACTGATTAAATCCCAATTCTTCATGGCTAAATCCAACAACATCACCTAAGTTTGTTGGTTAAATCAAATCATATAAATCCCATTTCAGATCCCGAAATCACCATGTTTGATGGTCGAATCTCTATGCTCGATGGTGAAAAATCCAAAGGTTTTGCTGGTGAAATCCACGTTTTCAACATTCTTTAGTTGCAAATCTTATATCAATCCCATTGAATCCATTCAAATCCTACCCAGATGCAAACCATGGTGCTGGCATATAAAAACCTAGAAAACTGAGTCATTTTTGGGGTTTTTATGTAGGTAAATCATCCATGCATGGAGCATCTGGGCTATATAAATGTGATGAACTTCCCATGAAATAGCTATCGCCATGGATTTCCCAAAGATTTCCAAGTGTTGCAACCCCCTGGTGCGAGGCATTCCTATCGGTCCAAAGCCCAGTTGCTGGAGAAACTCCTCTCGGCATTGGTGGATGATACGCCACACGGCCCCACCCAGCGTTGCGGGGATTTTTGATCAACGAAGACATGGGGAGAGTTCGAAGGAAACAGGGGGAGTTTTACCAAGATGTGGGATTTGAATGGAATTTCATGGGATTTGTTGAAAAAAATCTGGATTTCATGGTATTACCCTATGGTAAATAAACATAGACCCTGAAAATGACAAATTTTTAGTGGAAACTAATCTTCCAACCCCCATCTGCCAGGGTCTATGTTAATTTACTGGAGGGTATTTCACCATGGTTTATTTTTATCCGGGGTTGATTCGATGGGATGTGGATTTTAAATTGCACCCATGGAGATTTTTCATGTCAACCCCGGATTTTTTGAAACCATGGTTTATTAGGAGGTGGCCTCCTAAAAAATGTTTTTCTTTAATGTCACTATATATGCTACATAAATGGTGGGTTGACATTACAACGCTTCAGAACATCCTGAAATATGGATGGGATGATCAAGATTGACAAAACGAACATTGACCAGAAAAAGTGAGGATTTCGGGATCAGAAATAGGTGTTTCACCAGAAAAGATGGGATTCAATGGAGTTGATATGAGATTACAACTGAGCGCTGCATCCTTGGGTTGTTTTTTTATGTTTTTTTCTATCTGATTACAGGGGATGAGCTCCATGGGGCTTCCGTTCGCAAGCGTTTTTTTTATTTCTGATGGCGAAAACCTTTCAGGATTTCAAGGCGTTGATATAGGCCGCTCCTTATCCCACTGAAAGAACTGGGATATAGGCCACAAATTTGAAAGAACTGCTGGGTAGTTCGCCACCATTCGTAGGTTTTTTACACGGATTTTTTAAATAGATTGGAGGGTGAAGTTGGATATCTGGATCATCCAGATCTTCTGATCTTACCGTTTTCATGCGACATTTTCATGTTGGTCTTCACAATTACTTTGAGGGTCAAATTGGAATGATCCAGATGAAAATAGTGAGATGTGACTCACCTATTTCCACAATAGCTGAGATAGATACAGGATGAGATAGGACAATGATTTGCAACTGGGGGTTGTATTTGGCAGTGTAAGACATGTCAATACCGAAGTTGGTAAATGTTTAGTAGTGGGTTTGCAACATAATATAGTAGTACACATGTGTATATATATATTATATATATTATACACCGTACACCTTGTAAAATTAGAACACATTAAATGTATATATATATATTGGGATATTGTCCAGCTACTCAGCAAAGATCATGCCAGCAGAGAGATCATATATCAGTTAGACTCAGATCATGTTGTCAGTAGCTCATGTGCCAGCAAAATACCTGCAGGTAGTGATAAGCTACCATGGCTCAACAAAAATGTGACAATGGCTTTTCTATGCGTCATGTGGTTTATGAATCCCATTAAATAGTTAAATATTGCCCATAAACCATAGTTATTGGACTTACCATAGCAACCTAGTAAAAACTTGTGGGGTAACTTACCAGATGGTGAAGCTGGCCTTCCAGTTGCTAACCGAGGTTCGGAACCGCTTGAGATTGGAGAAATGGCGCAGCAGTTGACCTGTAGAAGTTGGAGGATTTGATCTACCTGAAAGAACTATGGGGATTTATGGTAACTTAATGGGATTTATGGGGATTTATAGCGGATATAATGGGATTTATGGGGATTTATAGGAGATATAGTATAGGATTTACCATCTGGTTCTGACTAACAGTATGCGAACTGGAAAGATCCACCATGCTAGAAATAGGTATACCTTGGCGAACTGTTAAATAACCAGAGGGTAACGAAGAAAGGATGGGAGGTTGAATTTGATTCCTTGGCTTCTCCCCGGAAGATTTTTTGTTGATTTCTTAGCCCCGATCCCAGATGACGCCAAGTCTTTAAAAGGGATCACCCAAGTCGATCTGTGATCTTACATGCCAGTCTTACGAATGTCACCCAAATGTATTTTCCATCGACTACGACACGACATATTTATAGATACCAAGTTGATACTTCATGATTCTTAGGGTTTGGATACAGTTTGTCTGGAAATAGGCTACAGAATATGTTGGTTGATCATCATTTTACCATATTTTTCCCATTCAAAAGCATTCAGCAACGTGCTCCTTACAAAAAAGAAGGGGTTGCGCTTGGCCTACCATTCCCGCTTGGTGGCTTCGAAGATGATTTTATTGGCCGATTGTAATCCCCAACTGCGCGAAGATTTGGGATGGGTTGAAACCACATTGTTGTTGCCATTTCTGGCCTAACAGGCTTATCACATCAGAAGATTCAATTTGATGGTGTTTACCCGAAAAAATCGTATCTCGAAAGCCAGGTACATGGTAGGTACCCATGTATTACGTGCCAGTTCCGACCGTCCAGCTATGAGCTGACTGGGGGGTTGTTTCCAATATTCTCCAGTCTTGAAAAAAGGAACATCCCAACTTGTGAAAGTGAAATCACCATGTTTTGTTCTTTCTAGGTTGGTCTGAAACTTGAATATACCCATATCCTGAACACGGTAATTTTGATTAGGAACATCATGATGAAGCTGCAGATTTAGGGGTACCCAATCTTCAGACAAAGCCATATATGCAGGAGGCTGATCAATAGGGAAACCAGTGCAGGAGGAACGAATGTGCAACTGAGGCTCCCCAAATGGTTCATCGATGGACTACTCATTTTGTTTATTGAGATGATTGGTGATGTCCTGTAAATCTCTTGATGGTCTAGGTGTCGTTGCGTGAGTGTGGATCCCAATATACTATATGTAACATTATGTAACTATATGATTTCCACGAATCTCAACATTTATTGAGCACACTTCTAAGGGGACGTTGGCATGTTGGATTCTTCTTGTTTGTTGCCGCATTTGAGCTTCGCAGAGAGCATTGATGACCTTGAATCAGAGTCAAGGCTTCAGGTGTCACGGAACCGGCATAAAAACCCGTTGAAAACGCTGCGAAAAACATCCCATTGTGAATAAAGGCCCACAAAAAACATGTTTTAACATGTTTTAACCATCCAAAAAATAGCTGCAGGATTTTATGACTTTCAGCGATTTTTCATCACTTTCCATGGCTAAATTCTACGTTTCCCCCGCTGCTCCGACCATTTGAAAGGGGGCGTTTCGACCTGGGCACCATGGCCATGCATCGTAGCGGTCGTAGCGCAGCCCTCCTCTTGGCATTGGCAAGCTGCTGCGACTTGGAACGGTTTTTTGGACATCCCACCTGAAATTTATTAAAGGGCTTAATAGGGCATAAGCCATAATCCATATACAGTATATAATAGTATATATATGATTATATATATATATTATTAGATATTATTAGATATTTATATTAGGGATATGACAATACCTAACTTTGTTGTAAGTTGGTGAAATTACTAGCCCTAGCAACACTTCACCAATGGGAGAATCAGCCCTTTGGTTGGATGATTTTTCAGCTTGCCACGATATTCCATGATGTGCCCATGGAGTATCCCCATGTTATGCTTGCGAAATCCTGAAGTTGATGATCCTATACTCCCATGATTTTACAGGATGGGCCCCCCAGTTCGTTAGCTAAGTTGGTTTGTAACTATATATACTAACAATACTTATTTTTGAATGGCCATAACTGTAAGAACTGTGATTTTTGTTGGATATATCTATAATAAACTATCTATAGTATAATAGATATGGTTTGGGTAAATTATAACAGCCTCACTGCGACCGAACCCTGGAATCATGGTTAATAAGAGGAATCATCCCCAAGATAGCCGCAAGTTTCAGGTTAGTGAATTATTATAATTTACCTAGAATAGTGTATGATACACAAATAACTATATTTAGATGGGGTTATAAACCAACTTCTAACTGGGGAGGGCCCATCCTGTACGGTGTTTCATAATTACCGTTTGGAGTTATCCTGCCCGGTGCAGGATTTCGCAACCATCAGTATGGTTGGCTCAAATTTCCGCATTATATAGAATTGAGCAGCTCATTTAAGGATCCCTCCACTAGAGGCTCATTTAAGTCGTCCATTTAAGTCGTCCGTCACATCATTTTATCATATGATAATCAGTATATTCTAGGTCAATCTTAGATGGATACAAACTAATCCTTCAGTCTTTTGGTATCAATGGGAATATCTAGGTTCACCAGCAAAGAATTTGTCATTTTTTGCCAGGCATCTAAGATTGGCAATGTCTTCAACTACAAAATGATGGAATCAGCTGAGTTGCCAAAACAGCCAACAACTCTTCAGAAAAGCATGATGAATCCAATGAACGTCCTTAAAATCGCCAGTTTTGAAGTTTTGATCTCACAAAGCCATGGCAAAAATGTTGACAACGTGAAGATGTTTCCAATGATACAACTGATGAACACTTTCACACCCTTCCAGTATTTCATGCCTTGTCCATAGTAGGTGTGTGCAAATTGCCCAGGGTCGCTACCACGGCTACTTCAGCTTGTTTAAATACCAGCATTTTCTCCAGTCATTGGTTTTTTCACGCCTGTCATGGTTAAATCTCATGATAGTATATCCCATCAACATCCATCAATATCCACTAATGTGCATCAATATTCATCACAAGGTGGGGCCCTCAAGATAGCTAAGTTGACTAACTTGGCGAAGCAGGGTTTATGAAGGGGATATAACTATAGTATTCATGGGCTTTACCAACCAACAGACATAGCGTTTGGGGGCCCCATATTCATCGACATTCATGATATAAAGTAAGTCCACGAACAGTGGTAATATTCTCTATTTATTTCTATTCATAATTTTGCATAGTTGATGATCATCAAATCCCATCAATATTCATGTGGTTTATAAACCAACATATACAAGAAAGTAATAGTCCATCAATCAATGGCCATCTCAGGATCCTAAATTGGAGGTACCTACCATATATAAGGACTATTTTTCAGGCCTAAATTTCAGGGAATATCCCCACAATTCGTATGGCCAAATATATGGTACTAAGTTAGTACCTCCATGTATAGGATCCTGAAATTCCCATTGAATCAATAACAACATTACCCTCTGGTAAACGTTTACATAACTATGGAAAATCACAATTTTTTATGGGAAAATCCACTATAAATGGCCATTTTCAATAGCTATTTTGACATAACCAGAGGGTAAATCCCATTAAATTACCAGTAAATCCAGCTAAATCCCATTAAACCACCATTAAATCAACTCATCACTCGTCCACGAACAAAGAAGTCCCACTGGCCTGGGCCGCCCAGGCCTTCAGCTCCACCTCAGCGCCGAACGCTCAAGGCCTGTCTTCACGCCGCCCTTGCGCGGCCGCGCGCGGCTCTTTTTGGACACGGCGCGGCGGGTCCACTGGAACTCCACGTATCACACGGGGGGATCAATGGCTGGGAACTCCACAAACTAGAAATGGTCAGTGGTTGGTTGTGGGTTGGTTGTACACAAACCAAAAAACCCCATTACAAAACTAACATTGGACGAAATCTAAACTGGTCCTAAAGTTTTTCCGGGGCGATATTCAGTCCAATGTAGTTCACGACACGTCAGGAGATTCATTGATTTGGTGCTATTTTCTTCTCTTACCGGAGAGTATACATTTATATCCATATACTATATACCCTCTGGTAATTTAACATAGCTATTGAAAATCACCATTTTCAATGGGTAAATCCACTATAAATGGCCATTTTCAATAGCTATGTTAGTTTACCAGAGGGTACTATATAACCACCCAAAATGGTAGAACAGTGATTGTGAATTTCACCTTTTTTTTTAAAGTTCCAATTTACTTTTGGATCTTTTTGAGGGGGTTGCTATAACTTATTCCTAAGCTGATATATGTTATAGAATAGCAAAGAATAAGCATAGACGATGTTAAAACTCGTTTCTTAAAGTGAATATCTTGTGTAAAATTGACATTGAGGAAGATTAATATTACATAATATTACTTTGATGTGTGTTATGATCACCTTAGGGGTGGATACATGAGTAAGTTGTGAGGATTATCCACCCAGAAGGGACTATGGACTGTCAGGTTATCAAGCGCATATCCCCATTGTTATTAAATGTTATTAATCATTAGATTATATATTCTACATAGATCTAATGACATATAATATACATATCATATATTTTTTGTAAACATATCATAAAACAACAACAACAACAACAACAACAACAACATTCTTTTTCTGGTCATATCTTTGTTGTTCCTTGGGATTTCCATGGAAGTCGTCAGGCTCAATGTGGATAAAACAATACGAAACCATCCATGACTGGGAATGGTGAACATACCACCTATTTATATATGGTGATTGGGTGATGGTTTATTATTGTTTTACCCACATTATATATAATTATATATATATATATATTATTTGCTTTTAATTTAGTAATTCATAGCCTATCTAGTCAGTATATTCCTCTAAATTTAATTCAGCATGGAACAGGACCCTATCCACTAGGAAAATCATCTGCCAACGCTAATTGAGTGTTCCAAGAGATATTTCTGGGATGTAAATCATTGTAAATCCGTCAATGATAAACCATCCCCCAGTCCGCACCATAGATAGGTGGTATGTTCACCATTCCCAGTACTGGTTACCCTCTGGTAAACTAAGAGTTTGCTATTGAAAATGGCCCAGTCGAAAGTTCGTTGATTTACCCAGCTATAAAATGGTGATTTTCAATAGCAAACTCTTAAATTACCAGAGAGTATCTGAAAATCCTGGGTTGTTACATGTTTTGGAGAATTTCTGGGCCCAGTAAAGATAGCAAACTGTTATATAGTTTACCAGGGGGTAATCATCATATCTTCTCTATTTACCGGCCTTTTCGGGATGTCGCGTCACAGAAGCTCGGTTTTTTTTCAGCAGAGGCGGACGTCAAGGCCTACGAAGAGTTGCTACCCTTGGGCTTGTTCAGCGGTGTCACCACCAATCCCGGGACGCTTGGTCGGGTTGACTTGTGACCTTGGGAGAGTTGGATACCTCGGAACAGCCTGGCGAAAACCGTCTGTTAAAACCTCTCAATGTCTGAAAAATAGAGAAGATATGATGATTTCCCTCCTGGTAAACTATATAACAGTTTGCGAACTTGAAAGATCCAGCATTTTATAGCTGGGTCAATCAACGAACTTCGACTGGGCCATTTTCAATAGCAAACTGCTACTGGATGAAACATTGATGAACCATGATCTTGGATGTTCTGAGTCGATTTCTGGTGTTTTCGGAAGATTTGTTCCAAATGGAAATCGACGAGTTGACTGTGGAATCGATTAAGGGAATATACCCTCTGGTTATGACGAACATAGCCATGGTATAGATGGCCCATTTATAGATGGTTTACCTATTAAAAATGGTGATTTTCCATGGCTACGTGAAATAACCAGATGGTATCATCTATTTATCTATTTTGGTTCCTGCATCTCCAAGATGATGAAATCCAAGATTTTTAATCCCGGGCCCTTCGAAAAGTGGATCGCATCGACAGGATCCTGTCAAAGGATAAAGTCTCCTGCACAGTGGACTCCCTCAAAAGTCTGGCGGAGAAAGCCTTGAGTGACCTGGCTGATGATTGATCTGGGAATCTAATGATATCCATATAAGAATGGAACTAATATCCATAATAATAGCCATAAATTGCCATTGATGTTTAAGAATTTAGACCCATATCATAAATTGAGCAGTGTTCAAAACCCCTGTTGGTTGATGATTAGTTCGGGGATTATCCTACCCTTTATATATTAGGGATTACAATAATCCAAGAACGGGGAATCCCTATAAACCAACCAGTATAATGGAATGATAGGGATTTTGAACACTGCTCAATTGGAATTGATGTTAATACACGATCCCACAATGGAACTAATATACATTCACACAGACTAAATGGATACAGAAAACTCAGAAGTGGTGGATTTTCCATTGCCATGGCATTGCCATGTTCAATTACCAGAGGGTATACCTTGCAACGACAATTTTCGTTCGGATTGCTGAAATCTGCTATAGGCACATGATAGCCACAGGTGTTGGGAGCACCCCTGAATTTTGTGGGCCCATTGGCCCATTGGTACCTCATTTTCAAATATGTTTGAACCACAGCCAATCAAAACCACAAGGGAGGCAGGGTTTGGGCTATTTTTAGTGCTGAATCCTATGTATGAGCTGTGGGGTTTCGACCCCTGCTTAATCCATCAAAACTATCAAAACCCCAGATTATACGCCCTTAAATTTAGCATAGAACCCCACTTCAATGGTCTGGAAGATAAATTTCAGATTGGATGAAACCACTCTTAGGTACCATGTTAAACTTAGGGGATGTACCCATCCATTTCTCATTGATTAAATCCATGTTGTTAAGGATCAAATTCCGATAGGGTAGGTATCTAACCATATCTCTCCAGGGTCGATTCCTCCTGATTTATACATTGAGTAAACAAGTGGGTTGTTTAACCAACTAAGATGGAAGCTCAACCTGAAAAGTGGTGGTACAACCAATGAATCATGGGCACATAGGCTACTTCTCGGTATTTTTTTCGAGAACCGAGAGTAAAAACAGAAGTCCGAGATAGCTAAACTAATCCCAGGTATGTTTTTTTTTCCTAAGCACATTGACTTGGAGGTTTCCTAAGTCATGGGGGTATCCCCAAATCATCCTTTTCAATCGGATTTTCCATTATCAACCAACTATTTTGGGGTACCCCCATGACTATAGAAACTTGAAATTTTGGGAGACGACTGCGGGTCAAAACACGCTGAGGCTATACGGATGAGTTCATGTGTCAAAGCTGGGGCAAGGAGAGGGTGCTGGACGTGGCTGTGGATACTGTGGTCGCATGGGGTCGCCATAGTCATAGGGGGGTAGAAATTTCATGGAAAATCCATCTATAAATTGGATGATAACTGGGGTACCCCATGACTGAACGGAAACCTCCATGACGGCGGATTTGTAACCATCCAGTAGTGAGGATATGATATCACTGGATTTGTTACCACTCTTCATAGTGGAGAATCCCAGATCAAACTAACTATGGAACTATGGATATGACAATGGGGATGTATGATATCACTGTGGATTTGTTGAGGTAGAAATTACTCACCGATATACAATCAAAAACGATGGAACACGGAGGCATAGAATGGTTTAAAGATGTTTAAACCAACAATTTGATGGAATCATACAATGTGAGGCCCCCCAGTTATAAGTTGGTTTATAAGCCCCAGTAACTATAGTTATAAATGCCATGAACCACAGTTATTGGACTTATAAACACTCTTAGCTATCTTGGGGGCCCCACATTGTATCAACATGGATCAACTATTGGTAAGTGGAGGGAGCGGTAAGAGCAGCTGAGCGGCGTTTTCTTTCCCCACTTGCAATCTCTAGACTCCACCAGACATCGGGAACACTTTTTTTTTTGGGGGGGGTGGTTCCTCAAGTAAATTCAACTCTGTTGCGTAAGATCCTGAAACTCTCGCTCTTTCTGCAGATTCATGTGGTAAACCCAATGCCATGGTTACCATCCCGAAGTCATCAGCACTCTTATGGGTTCTCTGAATAGGAACCATTGATGTTAGGATAGAATCCATATCCTACAGGATGGGGCCCCCTAGTTATAAGTTGGTTTATAAGTCCATCTACTGTAAATATAATCATAAGTATCATACACTATTGTTATTATAGTTATAAACCAACTTAGCTAAATATGGGGCCCCACCGTAGTGTCAGATATATTCAGAATTATTCAGATAGAATCCACCTAACCTATGACATGAGGATAGAAACCACTAGCTTTTCATCTCACTTTTCCGTTTCAGAATCCGAAAATGGGCTCGTTTCCAGAGCATTTTCTGAAATGATGGCAGGATGAAACGAACTTTTATGAGACCGGCCTCAAATTGGCCGATATCGACCGCGAGAAGGTTGTGGTGAAGGTGCGAGTTCGCTTTTTTCGGATCAAAAAAACTGGCCATCTCTATATGGGTTCCATAGTCATGGGGGTACCCCCCTATTTGTGGATGGTGTATTTAATTAATGGAACATCCATCTATACATGGGGGTTTCCATCAATGGGAATGAATCCCCAATAGCTGGATGGTTTTTGTAATGGAACATCATATTAAAATCTATTAAAATGAATGATGACTGGGGGGTAGCTCCATGAAAATTCGGTTCAATCTCCATTTTTCTAGCCTCCGGCAAGTTGGGAAATCCATGGAAATACTCAGAGGTTTTACCCGGCCTGGTAAACATACAAAAAGCTATTGAAAATGGCCATTTATAGTGGATTTACCCATTGAACATGGTGATTTTCCATAGTTATGTTAGTTTACCAGAGGGTAATGTGTTTCTATCTCCAAGAATCTAGAAATATATAGAAATATGAAGTTTATAGCACCTATAAAAAATGGTGATGACTGGGGATGGTAACCATGGCATTGTTTTGCTCACATTAACCGCCAGGTCCCAGCCACTTTGGAGGGAGTCAAGGCTGGCCGATGGGTAGATTTCTACAGCCGGGCCCGGTGGGGGCCCCGTTTACGCTAAGTCGGTGAACGTATCTCAGATAACAAGGGTTTATGGATGTTTATGGTAGATAGAGCCGGAGTCAATATGAGTTAGTGGGGTTTATAAACCAAGATAATCCTATGTAATGCCTTTTTCTAGAGGACTGGGGGCCCCACCTTTCTTCAGATGGTAACAAAAACCAGCAGTCGCAACCTGCAGATCAAAACAACTGATGTATCTCGATGTATTTCGGGCTTGAAATCCTCATTCCTACTTGGTGGCTCATCCCACTTAGCAAGTGGGTTATAACCCCAGTTATAAATGGGATAAGTAGGCTTAATCCACTGAAATAACTGGGGTTATAACCCACTTACGATTCGTGGGATGAGCCACATTCCTATCATTTTGTCTCCATGGAAACAACGCCCCATTTTCCGCGGCGTGAAGAAATCCTGCCGCGTTGAAGGCAGCGAAGCGCTTGTTGGAAGATGGCGTGCGCGTGTGTCTGACCGCCTGCTACAGTGCCAAGCAAGCGCTGATCGCAACGGGTGACATGGCCTCGTTGGGTTCCCCATACGGATGGTATAACCCAGCAACGGATGGGGGGGGTCCTAAAATGGGTCCCCAAGTCGCCATAGGTTTCAAAACTCACACGTTAATGAGTTGTTCTTTTAATTTTGGATGATTTGTCACATCCCATTTGCAACAGGATGTACCATCCTTTCAATTAGGATAGACCTAATATAGGCTTGGAAGAGAATTCTTTCCTCTGAACATGGGCTATTCTCAGTGTCAAACTGTTGGAATCTGTTGGAATCTGTTTGTGTTGGGCGATGAAAAACCATCAAAAACCATCAATATCCATATATATATATTATATATATGTATATATGATATCCCATTCATATCTACATTCAGTACATAATCAGATCCATTGATATCAGATTCATAAACCAACCATGCCACGCAGCTTGTGATCCCATTGATATCGGATTCATCTCGGAGATGCACAATTTTTTGCATGGGATCGATGATGAATTGCCATGAAATCCCCAATGATGATCCCAGAAAACTCCAGAGAAAAATCACCAATAATCACCCGGCCTGGTAAACGTTTACAGTTTGTGAACTGGAAAGATCCACCATGCTATTTTCATGGGAAAACTCACGATTTCGACTGGGCCATTTTCAATAGCTTTTTGTCAGTTTACCAGAGGGTACTTGGATTTTCTTTTCGATCATTTGGCTTGGCTTTTCCAAATGGGAAACCCACGAGTTAAATGGGTTTTTGATTAGGGTTGTTGAGTTGTTCTTTTTTGGGAGTTCCTGGATCGGTGGCAAGATGATGTTTGGTATTCTTTGGTGATCCAGCAAAATGCTATTCTATCATATTCTATATCTATATAGTTATCTCATTGTTATATATATATAGTTAATATAGTTATATAGATAATTATAGACTATATATATATCTGGTTGGTGGTTTCAACGATTTTTTATTTTCCATAATATATGGGAGAATCCTTCGCATTGACTTTCATATTTTTCAAGATGGTTAAAACCACCAACCATATATATATAATATATATATATATCACATATTTCTATCTAATTCTCTAAGCGGTACGAATGACGTCCACATGATTCCCTTTCAGCCGTCCCAGGCTTGGGCGTGGAGTACGTGGCACCCTACCTGGGTCGGATGAACGACAACCGCAAGGTGGCTTTGCCCTGATGATTTCACCAGAGAAATTTGGCCTCTGGTAATGACCATTTCAGTTTGCGAACTTGGTATAGATGGCCCATAGAAATAGTTGATTTACTGATTTACCGAACTCAAAGATGGTGGATCTTGCCATAGTTTTTTGTATGTTTACCAGAAATATAGCCATCAAAGAGGTTAGTTGGATATTTTTTACTATGACAGTCGTATTGGTTCAGTGAGGATCGAACTGATCCCTCAGCATCAAAACTCGCAGCAGCTGTGATGAAAAAAGCAGGAAAGAATGGGTGGCGTTTTGCGATGCTATGCTAAGCAAAGTCTCTGTTTTCTGACCGTATTTCCATGGCCAGGACGGTCTGAAAAGTTCATTGAAATCCATTGAAATCCGACATTTTTCCCCGAGAGCGTCTGAGCGAAGGGTTCTTCTAATGGTGGGGGTCTGTCAAACATTTTCACATCTTCACATCTTCTCATCCTCACATCTTCACATTCTCTCTTGCCCTCTTGCTCTCTTGCCCTCTTGCTCTCTTGCCCTCTTGCTCTCTTGCCCTCTCGCTCTCTCCTTCTTTTCTATTTCTCTCTTGAAGGCGCGGGGCAGTGCCAACGAGACGGCATGAAACGCAACCCTTTCGCACGAAACGAGGTTCGATCCCCCAAAACTGAAGTAAAATTGCGATTTTACAACCTCGGCGGCAACCCTTTCGCACGAAATGAGGTTCGATCGCTAAAAACTGAGGTAACATTGCGATTTTGAGTGTGCCGCGGCAACGCTTTCGCAATTTAGTGGCCGGTGGAACTCAATTTAGTGGCCAGCACCATGGCCACCATGCCCACCATGGCCTGAGGATGGCTTCGATCAATGCTACAAGATGCACGAAATCGTTGGGGGCATCGGTGGCAAGACCCGGGTTTTGGTGGCATCGCTGCGGGATGTGGTGAACATGCAGGTTTTGGCGCAGAAAGGCCCGGGCTGGGGGATGGGGGCTGGGGTTCCCGGTGGGCTGAGGAGTGAAATGATGGGTTTGTTGCCAATCCAACTGAAGATGGGGGAAATGATTAACATGACACTGGTGATCACTGGTGACTTAGAACTAGCCTGGGAGATACTATATGTGGACAGACGTGGACAGAAACCATTTATGAAACATTTTGCGAAGCTTCGGAGAATTTCGCACGGATGCTGTTCAGGATCAAAGCAATAAGATTCTGTTTAATGCTGTTGATGTTTTTTATTGTGGAACAATTTTTCCAGCCACCTTCCAACCCCGAAGCGGGCCAGATATTCTGACAGCGGGCCGCGGGTATCTCCCATGGTCAGGACTGGATACCTTCACCTTTTCTCCCAGGGTGGCCACGCAACTCCTGGAGGTTGGGGTCGGCGAAAATCCAGCATGACTTTGAAAATCCATGGTTGATTTCATGTGATTTATCTATATTCAGAATGTGTTTGATGGGTGATTTTTCATGTTTTGTCTAAGTTTCTTTGTTTGCTGGGATTGTGTTGCAAAGTGAAAACATACTCAAGAGTACGGATTTTTTCAAGGAGGGATAGGTTTGTTGGTAGGGGAAAACTCTCCCGTTCTATTGTCAGGGTCTATTTCTCATTTGGAAAATTTGTTATATTCTGCTCATTTTGTTTTAATCATGGCTTGGTAACTTTCTGGGATGGTTAATGTGGTTAATGTACCAAAATTTATATCAAATTGATGGTTAATTTACCAGATTGATTTCCTAAATTAAAACTATCAGTGAATTGCAACATTTGGATACATTTGGTCACTGGACCTGAGAAAGTGGATGTTTTTAAATTGAATTTATGTTTATGTAACAAAAAATGCGAGGATAAGAGGGTTGGATCAAACATTGAGCACCTCATGACATGGACCTTGGCCATGGCTGGTGATGAGTACCTTTGGTGGCCCCAAAAACGGGTAGCTAAATTGGTTTTTCTTTCGAAGTCCAATAACTAAATAGTTCTTTGGGGAACCATCAAGTCATTCGGGATTATAGAATGTTATAATATATATATATATATATATTTAATGTATATAATGTTATATAATGTTATACACTAACTTAGAACGGGGGAGGTGGCCACGCCACCGCGAAGAAAGCATCACCTTTTTTTCACGGTTTTAGTCGCATGGCGCCGGGTCAAGTTCGACCTGATTTCTTGCGGTGCCAAGGAGACTCCATTTGTGTCTCATGTCCTCTTTAAAAAGAATGCAACATGCACATGCACATGTTATTTCATACTATTTCTATTAGTCTTCATAGAGTCAGTAACACTTTGTGTCACAAAGCTGCACTACAATGACAACAACTTCATACATCTCCCTTTCCTGAATACTTATCTCCACCGCGTTTCCTGGCGTCGTTACGCGAAGCTCGCAGGAACCCCTGACAGACAAGGCCGCCGAAGAGTTCGAAGACTTCGTGTGATGCCACTAGTGACGGCTGCCCCAAGCGGAGAGGGTTCGGGGAGACCAAGTGTTTGTCGTGGTTCGGTGGTACCGGGGCTAGTTTAGAAGTATTTTTTTAAGATATGAAAAGGTACAAACGAGTATATATAATAAACTGGTATTACTATGCATGTAATTATATGAAATGACATAAGTGCAAATATATAATACATATAGTAGGTGCAAGCAAGTATTTATAGATCGACAGTCGGAATTATGTATGTAGATGATTTCAGTACATCTATAATAAAAAGTTAGCCATTGGACATGTTCTTAGTGTACCATATTCCCGAAGAAACTCTACTAATAGCCTCAGGCGGTCACAGTTTCATAGGATCCACTCCGCCGTTGGCCGGGCCCCTGGGGCGTCCCCTGGGGGCCCCCTTGGGGCCCTGGGAGGTTCATCCAGAGTTGCAGAATTGTGTACCTCAAAAGTTAGTTGGACGGCTGAAAAATGTGGTGCCTTTGATTATGACCATATGATATCATATAATATCATATAATATCATATAATACCATATAATATCATATAATATCATATAATATCATATTTTACATCAGATAATATCATAGAATATACACGCCATACAGAATATACATAATATAGATAATATACATAATATACATAATATACATAATATACATAATTTACATAATATACATAATATACATAATATACATAATATACATAATATACAGAATATACATAATATACATAATATACATAATATACA
>Ga0126342_10002153_pt1 | contig 30009 bp, 32 predicted proteins | sample Cyp1metagenome_FD_92528 | JGI IMG/M metagenome (GOLD analysis project Ga0126342, IMG submission 92528) | Coral microbial communities from Lord Howe Island, Old Settlement Bay, Australia - Cyphastrea 1 metagenome | ecosystem: Host-associated > Invertebrates > Cnidaria > Coral ...
CGACATGTACCCCCGATTAGAAAAAGAAAGCGGCTTGCGGCTACGTCTTTCACAGCTTGAGTTGGCGCACTTGAATCCTGTTTGAATCAGGGTTTTTTGGTTCGAATAACAAGTGACAAGAAGAGTATGCAGTCCACCAGCTAGTAGCAACAGCCAAGATCTGGTCAGCTTGGAAGGAATTTTTGCCAGAAGAACTTCCCCCACAATTGCTTCTTATCAGGGCAGTTAGAGTGTTGAGACGGCTCACCATAGTCCCGACTCCCGGCCCACTCCTAGCCAGTCCACGCAACATGGCATTTGGCTACCAGTCATATTTCATCCATTACGCCCCGGGGGGAAAATTCGACACCTCTCCTGAAATGTACAACATGGAGATGCCGAGTTTTCGGCGGCAAGTTGACGTGCGGTTTTTCCGCGGGTTCCTTCACGGATTTGGAGAGTTGGGTGGATTTTTATATGGACAAACCAGAGTTGCGGCTATTGCTGTTCTTGGGTCCTCGACCCGTTAGACTCTTCAGGAGGTGATGGGCAGGTCACCCTGATCCATTGTCTTGAGGACCAACTATTTGCTCATTAAGTGCGATCATGTCATCATGTCAGGCAAGCGTGGCTGGATAGGACGAGTGTGCCACTCGTACTGCCATCTTCTCGATGTATGACTGGATCCTGCTTTATGGCATTCAGAAACTGCAGATCCAGCGGGCAGAGGTGGTACCGCATGGCTGCGAGAGTGTGCTGCGTGTCCTCTCATGGGCAGCTTTGTCGTCTCCAGAAAACTGCTTTGGCATGTGCTAAGGTCAGGTACGGTTGGCACCTGTGACCGCCATGCAGATTTCTCTTCGGATGCCAATTTGCTGACGCATCAGCTGCGTGAAGCATGGCGCGGCTTCTGGTGGCTGAAGAGGGCTAGCCAGTGACCATTACAAATTGGATGGATTCAAAATGGGGATGGATAATGCTCAGCTATAGCCCTGCGAACTGGACGGAGTCAAAACTAGATGGGTAACAGTAACGCCATAGCCCTTTACAAACTGGACGGGTTTCAAAAGTCCATGGATAATGTTCATAGTCTGAGCCTAAAAGATCTCAATATCAGAATGTATATTGAAGGCAGCGAGCTCCAATGTTGCCGTCCGAGCCAGCAGAGCCTTTTGTTAAATTACTTTTGCGATTTCATGAAGCAACCCTTGTTTGGGAAAAATGACGCTATTGAATGACAAAATGACAAAATCGAAAATATGAAAAATTCAAAAGAAACTTCGTTATTTTATCGTTGTTTTTAAAAAGAGCGTGCTATTTCTGGAGATATTTGGAGAAATTCATTTTTTTTACAAAGGAAATATGTTTGATGACAAAACCGAATGACGCAATGACATTTTTCGCTTTAAATTAAATCCAATAACGAGAATGTTCGAGATGATTTAGATCATGACATCCAACTGTCGGAAAACTTATCTAAGAAATGTTGGTAAATTGTATTCAAGGGTTGGTTCGCCTACTTAGAAAACATCACGGAAAAAAACGTTTGAACCCTGAACAACAGCAACGAACAAGAACGGGAAAAATGAAAGGTGACTCGGGAATTTGGTCGGGTCGACCGGGCTATTGGGGGTTGTCGTCTAGGGATCCTAGGAGAATTCGTTTGGTAGCTACTCCAGTCCCGACCATTGTGTTAAGCCCCAGCTCGAGCGAGCGGATGCGAGCGGATGCGAGTCGAGCAAAATTGGGGCACCATTTTGTAACTAGGGGTCAGCTTAGCTTGCCATTTTGTAACAAAACTTACGTCTGTGAATGTTGGGTTTTGCCTAATTGGGCCTAATTGTAAGAAACGCACCTTGTGCACACCATTCTGTACTTACAGAATGGGGCTCCCAACCCCCCGGGCCCAACGTGAACCGGGATGTTTATGTTTTTACTTTGCAAGACCATCCTTTGTGCTCAGTGCAGGCTCAGGTTTTTTGGCGTGCATGCAGTTGCTGGTCCACAGGGCATTTTCCGGGATTGACTCTTGACTTTTGGCACAGTGCCGTCCTTTGTAGGCTTGCCTCCTGGTGGGCGGTTGTGTTTTTTTTTAATTGGCCTTGCTTGGGCCTGCTCTTGTGTTTTTCCTTGCTACTTGGGGTGTTGTGGTTTTACACAGTGTTTTGTTTGTTTTGGTTGCCTACCAGTGCAAGGCCAATGAACGCCAGCATGACCCTTGATCCTTGATCTGCATCTGCATCTTGTTGGTTCTTGCTTGACACATTGCCCCGTTTTTGTCCCCAAAGGCGGCACGGAATTGAGCACCGCGTGATCCACATGTAGTTTCCCCTTGTCGGGCCAAATTCATAGTTTTCTGGCTCGTGTGGAAAATGGGAAATTGATAGCCTGGCAATTTGACCGGGCGTCACCAACCCTTTTTCCGACAAAAAAAAACAACCTGTCGCCAGTGAAAGTCATCCGGTCAAAACTTAGCACATGTTCTCTGGATGTTTTTCCCCACATTTGCGCCCAAAAGGCAATTGCCTTTTATTGTAGGACCCCACCCAAATTTCCACTCCGATGATCCGCTCTCGCGTCAGTGAAGGCTTCAACCGTTTGCCTCTGTTTTGTGCGTCGTCCTTCCGCCTGTAAGATTTGGTGGTGTCAGGATGTGTCAGGTGTCCGGCAATTATTCTTGGCATGTATATAGGTTTTGTTTTTCCAACATGCGCGGATGTAGCTTTGGATGACGGATAAAATTTGGTCGTTGGACGTTCAAAAAAACCACACAAATCAGTATCTTTTTTTTTCGACCTTTCTCTGTGTTTGGGTTGCGATGTGGGTATGTCAACGCCGGGAAAAACAATTGAATGTTTGTTTGGAAATCAGAAGGAGGCGTGTTGGAGCAGACATTTGGCAATGCCCGCGACATTTGTGTACATTAGCCAGACATGCATTTTTTTTGTCGGTATGGGAACCAAGATTGAACGAAGTGGAGGGCGACCATGTTTTTGTGTTCGGATGATGCAAACAATTTTCTTCAAACAACGCGAACGATCACACAGAAACTGTTTTCGCAAATTCAGTATTTGGAAACTATTTTGCGCAAATTCCAATGTCATGGGAGTACCCCCAGTCATCATCCATTTTGTTTATTCGGGTTTTCCATGAAACCCTCCAACTTTTGGGGTACCATGTTGTTTACCGAACCATTTGTGCCATGGGATTGAAACCGGGACTCCCATGAGCCTTTCTTCTTGGCGCATTGCGGTGGAAAGCGACTGGCGTGTGTTGGAAGCTGCGCCCAAGGAACTGCGATCCGAACGGGAGGCCCTGGGGGTACCCCAGTCGTCACCATGGGTTTCAATACTAAGTCATGGTTGTTTCTGACTTGGATGACTTGGGGTACCCATATTTTAGGAAACTTCAATTGTTTTTTTCTTGTTGCGTGTCTGTGGTTGGAAACATAGCACCTGAACATCCCAAAACATTTGTTTTTGGAGTGTCAGGGAACCTGGGTGGATGGTCTTCAAGGACACACAGACTTTTCATATCGTTTTTTTTCTTAATGGTGGCACTGCTTTGTGTTTAGATGATTAGCCCAAAGGTACATGCATGGATTCACGTTTTCCCACATCTTTACAACATCGAAGGCATTTCAGCAATTGTCATGTCCCATAGACAATTAACCACCTGTGCCACTTGCAGTTAAATCAATTTTGAAGGATTGTCAAAATTTCACAAAATGGTGTCAAATGCATGCACGAAACACATCAGCGAGTGTTTTTCACTCACGAAACCCCGAAGGTCATCTTGAAAGCTGTGGGACAAGCAGGAAGTTGCCTGAGTTATGCTTCTGAGGAACGGGATAGGATGTTGGTGATGACTCTCCAGGGTTCCTAAATCTATGCGAAACAACAAAACACACCTAAAATCCCTTCATTTTTAAGTCATGTCCGAATTCTTGTCAATTTTGTTTTGTGGATTCTGTTCATGCATGATCAGGCTATTTTTTTTTCCAACGCAATGCGGTGTCGTGGAATCGTCGATCCATATTTTGGTGGATTCTGTTTGAATTGACTTTTCATTCTTGCCGGGTTGCGTAGCAGTCGAATAGTGTTTTCCAACAGATGAAAACGACTGGTCTATTGACCCAAAGATCCATTCTGGCCGTTTTTTGTGGAAATGTGTGGTGACTATCTATCCTCCATATGACGGTCCATTATTATCGTGGATGATCTCTGTAACAGGGATCGAATCTATCCATCAATCGGTCCATCGATTTCGCATCTCAAAACTGTTTATCCCTGTTTGGGGTGTGCTGCCATTGAGAAAACTACGGATTGAATGTGATCCTGGCAATGATAGATCGTTTTCCTGAAACCCAGCTGATGTTTCCTGATATGTATATATATATATATGTATGTATGTATGTATGTAATGTAATGTAATGTAATGCAATGTAATGTAATGCAATGTAATGTAATGTAATGTAATGTAATGCAATGTAATGTAATGCAATGTAATGCAATGTAATGCAATGTAATGCAATGTAATGTAATGTAATGTTATGTTATGTTATGTATGTGTATGTATATGTATATGTATATGTATATGTATATGTATATGTATATGTATATGCATATGTATATGTATATGTATATGTATATGTATATGTATACGTATACGTATAGGTGTATGTGTATGTGTATGTGTATGTGTGTGTATGTGTATGTGTATGTGTATTTGTATGTGTATGTGTATGTGTATGTGTATGAGTATGTGTATGTGTATGTGTATGTGTATATTTGGGTTGTGAGAAATATTTGAATGTCCGGAATTTTGGTTCATAGTCTCAAGTGAGACTAGCAGCAAGTGCTGCAGAACAGGTGAAGTGGATGTTCATGTTTCAATACTTGTCATGTCAAAGACAATATTTCAACATATGTTCAAAAGTTGAACATGACAGGAACATCATTGCACTTCACAAGTTTCATTTATTTCCCCACTGGGTTCTTGTTTTGGTTGTGCACTTCCGCCTGCCTCTTCCCGCCCCGCCCACTCACACGCAACTTGTCCACACACAACTTACTCACACACAACTTGTCAACACACAACTTGCTCACACACAACTTACTCACACACAACTTGCCCACACACAACTTACTCACACACAACTTGTCAACGCACAACCTACTCACACACAACTTGACCACACACCACTCACTCACACACACAACTTGTCCACACACAACATGTCAACACACAACTTACTCACACACACAACTTGTCCACACACAACTTACTCACACACAACTTGTCAACACACAACTTGCTCACACACACAACTTACTCACACACAACTTGCCCACACACAACTTACTCACACACAACTTGTCAACACACAACTTGCTCACACACACAACTTACTCACACACAACTTGTCCACACACAACTTACTCACACACACAATTTGTCAACACACCACTTACTCACATACAACTTGTCCACACACAACTTGCTCACTCACAACTTACTCACACACAACTTGTCCACACACACAACTTACTCACACACAACTTGTCAACACACAACTTACTCACACACACAACTTGTCCACACACCACTTACTCACACACAACTTACCCAAAGGGGTTGCACTTATGGCCGAGGCCTTCAAGATTCAATCACCAAGGGCCAATTATGAGACTGCCATCTTTGAGGAAGAGCTGACGAGAGGGTGAGCCGAGGACAACCGCCTGCTGGCTTGCGTGCCACGTTGTCACGTATCTTGAACCTATATTACAAGTGCATGCGTGCATTATTGCCCACGCATTCGATCGCTCGATATCTCTATTATTGACATTGATCTATGACATTTCTGTGTTCATTCCTGGTCCCCCTGATTTTGAGCCATTACCCATCTAAGTTTTTTCTTGGTGGTTTGACATTGACACTGGGAGATATACAATGGAAATCACCAACCTGAGTTAGATTTCAAACCACCATGGAAACAGTTATACTTAATACATTAGTATTTTCCCCACAATTTTCCACCATTTTACTCATGAGATATTCCATGATATACCCCACCATAGGGACCGACGGTGACCGGTCCCAAGGTGCCATGGATGATGTGTGGGCACCTGTTGGGGTGGCAGCTGTCTTGGTGGACACCAAATAGAAAAATATCGGGTACATTGATTCATCTCTTTATTGGCACCACAAAAACCAATCACAATTCTGACCTCCTCATCGAAGACTTGGGAGTTCGAAAACTGAATTGACCCCCAGCGCCCCACCTGGGCATGCACTGGTTCCAAGGTGTAAAAATTGTCCCAACAAGTGCACGTGCCTGCACATGTCTAGGGTGCAAACAAATTTTGGTATTTGACTATATATATATATTTATATTTATACAACATATGGTATATACGGTATGTATTTATATATATATATATGAAACCTTTATGATTTATATAATGTAGATTTACATATACCTACTGCTTGCACAAGGGTTCACAGGGGAGAATGGCTGAGGTTGCGAAAATCATCAGTGCCTGGCAGGGCACCCTGGAGTTGCAAATCACCAAACATATATATATATATATGTCCTGGAGCACCCAAACCCTAAGAATTATTCAGGCCAATACAAGAACTTGAGGTTCTTGCAGAAAAAATCAGAAAACCTCCGTTTTCCGGTATTGTATGTATTGTATGTATTGTAGGTATTGTAGGTATTGTAGGTATTGTAGGTATTGTAGGTATTGTAGGTAGTGTAGGCATTGTAGGTATTGTAGGTACTGTCGGTATTGTAGGTACTGTCGGTATTGTTGGTATTGTTGGTATTGTAGGTATTGTAGGTATTGTAGGTATTGTAGGTATTGTAGGCATTGTAGGTATTGTAGGTAGTGTAGGTATTGTAGGTATTGTAGGTACTGTCGGTATTGTAGGTATTGTTGGTATTGTAGGTATGTATGTATGTATGCATGCATGCATGCATGTATGTATATATATATATCAATTACATACATATATATATATATATATGTATATATATATATATCAAACATATATATATATATACACATACATCTATCTGTGCATAAAAAATATATTTATGCTCATACGCACACACACACACATATTTATATATATATATATGTATAAATATATATATAGTTTTGTCATTCGTGCCAATATTTGATTCATTTCCATACTTTCCCCAAAACCTTTACCGTCTTCAAGGAGCCCACGACAAGTATCCATGAAACCCCATACATATTTTCACTATACATATTTGCGATATGTCGGAAATCTATGGATTGATTATTCAGGCAAAAAAATACTTGATATTTACTTGGCACTTTCTGGATATCTGGTGAATCTCCCAAAACACCTTTGCGAATGTCAATTCCACAAACACGGCATTTTCTTCCCACAGACCACAGTTCCCCAACGCTTTACCAAATATCACCAACAATGTCAGACGTATATATATATATATCCAGAAATGAACGATACAATCTGATACATACATTTGGCGAAAAACTATGGATTCATTGATCATTTAAATGAAACACGAATCCTGAAATTGAAGTAATATTCGTGGATATTTCACTGATTTTGTGGATATCAAGTGTTTTATCCGATCATGATTATTGAACTGAATTGTCGGACACTCCATATTGTTTTGCCCAAGAACAAAGACAACACGTGCCCTACTGTAATTTTTGACAAAATATCCCCAAAATCGTGAGACGTATTCATAATTTCAGGGAAAACTATGGGTTCATTCATGATTTCAGTAAAAACTATTTAATTTGAGATTTTTTCCCGAAATTTGATGTAAATGATCCATAACATCAATAATTACGTTCTTTGAGTTGCATCCGATTTGCATCCAGTTGCATCCAGAGTTTCAGAGTCCGGACATATTTCCATAACTTGAATCAAAAATCAGTTTTTTAGAAAAACAAATCTAGAAATCTCGCCAGAAATCTCCAGAATCTGATAAAAAAACGTGAGATTCCGAGAAAATCTCGAGGAGTTGCGCCTGGATCCAGAGATCGCCCTGGCTGCGCTGAGCAGCGACCTCCAAGCCTTCGACTTTGTCGGGGACGAGCTTTGGGAGGAGCGCCGAAAAAATCCGAAAACCATCGAAACTACCATAGGGCATCCCAAACACCATTGATTTCAGCTGACTTGTTTCTTTGTTGTTTTTTTCTCCCAGATATGATATATATATAAATAAACATTAGAATATTTGCATGTATTTGTATTGTACTAATTGTACTATATAAGATGTATGTTCTTCATTTTGTTGTTCTTCATTATTCTCACAGCATCTGTATATCCAGCTTTTTCAACCTCAGGACGATACCTTTGTCCTGAAGGTCCGCGGGCGTGGTGTAGAACCATTGGCTGATGAGTGCCATAACCAGTTGTTCTATGTTTAAACAAACACTTACACACCATGCATAGTGAAGTAAACGATGGTAGAAAAAAACCCATGTGGTCAACCCTGCATAACCATATATTACCAGAAATGGATTGTATAAACTATCCAAAAGTGGATCTTTATTCTTGGGTTTACCACCATAACTGGGTTCGCACCTTTTACATATCGGGCAACCAATCCGTAGCTTGATCAGAAGCAACCGCAACCAGTGAGAAAATCTGGGACCCCAGTAACAACAGCTCAACCACTGATCCCAGGATTCCCCAGAGATGGGCAAAAATGCCCAGTTTTTTCAGCATTTTTTCGAGGATTTTTGGTTTTTATGGCTACGAGATGCCAACTGGTGGGTTTTTTTGGTTTTGCGTAGAGCTTCGGTCCACCAGGGATCTACCTGAGTCGACCCGAGTCGCATTTGTCGATGGGCGATTTTCCATGGATTGGACATCCTTTCCCGTGAAATTCTCCCATTTGGGCTGCCAAAAGATAAATAGATCCAACTTCGAAGCCCCTTTTTTGGGTTTGAAGGGTCTCATTTTTTAATTCTAAGGGAGTAGCAAACATGGTTTCATGTATTTTGTTTTGTTTTCAATAGTTATAAAGTATAAGTATAAGTATATGTATATCTATATCTATATCTATATCTACAATCCTGGATACGATGCTTAAAGGCAGAACCCCTGACCTGGGTCAGGCGTGCGCCTCGCACTTGTCGGTGCTGGAGAGAGTAAAGCTGAGTCCTTTGAGCCGCGAGCGGCGCATCATGCAGCAAGCGCTGCGCATGTGACGCGGCGTATCCGATGGGGGTGGGTTGGGGTGGGTGGAGCTGGGGAAAAGTGGCTATTTTGATGTTTTCATGCAATTTGATTCGGAGGTTTCAAGAGATTCTGGTTCCACTGTGCGATGTTCAGACTGAAACGGAGCTCTCTTGTTCTAGCAGAGGCTCAGAATCACCCAGGAGTGATAGGTTATTATTTCTTATTTACTAGCATCATGGGACATATGGGATACACGGTACCAGCAGCTCTCATGGGAGGAATAAAAATCCTCCTGATGTCCAGCCTCGCTTGTGATATTCCAGGTAGTTTCCCTACGGCAGTCTCAAAATCTATCATCTTTCATTTTCAGGGCAGGTACCCTCTGGTGAACTAACATAGCAATGGAAAATTCACCATTTTTAATGGGAAAATCCACTATAAATGGCCATTTTCAATAGCTATTTTGACATAATCAGAGGGTAACCGGAGGTCCATGGAGGTCCATGGGTAGATCGTGGTGTCAACGCTTGGCCAACAACTGGCGCTCCGCGCCGATGGGAGGAATTGGAATGCGCTGCAATATGCCTCGCTGGAGCTGCGCCAAGAGCCTGATCTCTGTTTGGAGGCGGTGCAGCAGCGGCTCGGTTGGGACTGGGGACTGGTTGGGACTGGGGATTTTCGTAGAAATGGCATGTAGAACTCGGGGAAAATTGAAAAGTAGGATGAGGATGGTTTATGCATGTTGATTGATTTTGATTATTTTTGATTGATGTTTACTGTGATACCCTCTACTTCCAGAATTCGCCATGAAGTAGAATCTCTACCATTTCTAGAGTCTTTAAGTTTTACTTCGAATTTGGCCATTTTCTATCTTAGATTCCCAGAGAATCGGAGAACACAACACATGGGGTCATCTCGGAGGTGATCAGCCGGGGAAAAATGGTGTCTTGTGGTGCCCTCAACAAGTGATGTGATGCCCTGCCCTGCCGGCCCTGCCAGCCCTAGGCATTGGCGCGCGCTGATTCACGTGGACGAATCGCTGTGGTCGGACCGCGCCTTTATGCTGAAGGCCATTCGCTGCCGTTGGCAATGCGCCCAGCTCCTCGGCTGTGTCAAGGGGATACCTGGAGTGTAGCTCTAAGGTGGGCTATGAAAAACAGGGAACATGATGATATATGATTATAATATGATTATAATATGATTATAATATGATTATAATAATAATATGATTATAATACATTATAATGTATCTTGAGTATATTGGATGTTGGGGATACACAACAATTGAACAGACAAAGCCACAAAAACATTGAACGGGCTTATCATGAAAAAAACATAGTAATCAGATTCATTTGGATTGATTTGCATCGTCATTAAGGTGACAACATAATGATTGATAAGATGATAATCTAAGACTTATATATATTTTTTAGGTGGCATGTTGCAAAATTATTTTTTGCATTATAATGATAACCTTTTGCAACACCATGAATTTCTTGATTCTAATCTCTTGCACTCACAAAAGGTGCATGTATTTTTTTTACCCAGAAGCCGTTCCCAAAATCTGTAGATCCAGTGCTGTACAACATACTTATGACTATATATATAACATTGGCATTTAGTCAACAAAGGATTCATGAGTTGGAAACTAAGAATTCCGCGGTTTAAATAACCACACAAGAATAGAGTTATAAGTTATAACATGTTTTCAACTATCTAACAGTCACGCTTGAACAACAATCGATCATCATTTAGACACTTATTATGATTCAAAAAATTAACGTAACCCAACAAATCTACAAGAACACATCATGTTTCTATTTATTGCGGTCCCAGCAATCACCCAGACGGATACGCGGATACCCTCTGGTAAGCACCCATGGCTGGAAAATCGCCCAGTTAGTTTGATGATTGTCCCTCTAAAACCTCCTTTGAATCCAATTTTCCAAGGCTTTTTCCTATGTTTTTCCCAGGTTTTTCCTATGTTTTTCCCAGGTTTTTCGCTCCATTTTTTGGGGCCACGTCCCGTCCCGAAGCCACGTCGCGAAGCCCACGTGGCCACGGAGGTTCCTGGCGTCGGAGCTCCGGCGCGACGGCGCGTTGTACCTGGAGGCCCTCCGCCGGGATGTGGCGGCCTTGGACTTTGCGGACACGGCGCAGAGGTGCGGTTGCTGGGGATGGGATGCTGGTGATAATGGGTGATTAATGGTGATTAATGATGGTATAATGATGGTGATACCCACTGGTAAACTGTTTTTCAGTTTTCTATGGTTAATCTATGGTTAATAATAATGGTTAATCTATGATTAATCTATCTGGTTTTGAAGGGTGGCTTGGGATGGGTTTTTTTTAACCGAACTTTGGAAGGTTGGGTTGGGATGGGATTGGAATGCTGGTTTTGAAGGGTTTTTGAATGGGATGAAGACCTCAGCTGGTTCAACTGTTTGGGGAAGATGGGGGAATGGCTAATGATGGTGATATGTTCGGATCTGAGATGGTATCTATATTGATTTTACGAGCAAATGGAGGGAATATAACAGATATATATATATATGTATAATGGAATATAACTGAATAGATTATAGTGGGCAGGACTATTTAAGCTGGTTTCCTAAAATGGGGGCTAGGACTTGAGTTTAACCACATGATAGCCATCCAAAACCAAAGCATGCCAAAAGACCGAACGGACTTTGGTATGACTTTGGTTTTGATGGAAGCTCACTTGTGCTTTCCGACTGTCTTGTGAAGCCAGCCTTTCTGCGGTGAAAAAAGCGACTCGCCGTTTTGATGTGTTGTCCAAACTTCAGCAGTACAACAACCCAGCTTGTAACTTGCTGAATATTCTGTTCATTCTGCACACCAGTTTGCTGTAGATTGAGATATCCGGCTATCGAAGAGATATGCCAGAATGACTTGATTGACCATCACAGATACTATTGTGAGATATTGTGTTTATCAGGAGGCCTGGACTAGAGGAACCTCATCAGAGGTTGCAACCTTTGTTCTGAGTAGGTTTCTTCTCCCGTCCATCTATCATCTATCTACACAGTAGGATGAGCTTCTTGGGTCACCGGTTGACAGTCCCTTTCCGTCAGGGGCAATGCAGCCTTCATGCTTGAAGCATTGAAGTTGCAGGACAAAGCTGACATGTGGGTATCTTCTGGAACTGCCTTGACCCAGATGAAACGAACATGCGCTTGGGAAAGGACTAGGTGACTGTCAGTATCTTCAAGTACGATTGGGCATGGCAACTTTGGTGTTCTTTGGGGTTCTATGTTGGACTTCAAGGGCGAACGGCTCCGGAGTGGGATTTTTCAGGGACCGTCTCCAGGACGTTGCTCTGAAGCGACTCACGCCTGCTCTCTATGAGGACGGGGATGGTTTTTTCGGATTAGGGGCCGTGATCGATGGTGATGGATGGTTTCCAGAAACAAGGGTCCCACCATCTACCCATATCTACCCAACATTTTTGGATGGTTGCATGGTTTTCAACATGTTTCATCACAAGATCAAACCTGGAAGAGGTTTGGAGACAATCCTGCGAATCGGATGGACTTTTCAGCCACGGATGGCTCGATCTCCAACGAACAATCTTCATGGAACATTTGGGGCAGAAGAATATGTGTTGTAATATGAGCAATGATCAAATCAAATGGAGCTTTCTCAACAATAACTACAACAACATATAACACTTGGGACATATGTATATATACATATATGTATATATATATATATATATAGATAGCAATCCAAATGGGAGCTGCAGCGACTTGATCGACTTTCCATCCCAGGATCCCGGCTTTTGGCTCAGCGTGGTGAAGGAACTTCCGCACGGCTGGAGGTTAGCCTACGAGCAAGGCCCCGTGAGCCTCCGCGACAATGTGGAGGCGACGCTGTTTCCGCTCCGCTGTTTCTACAACGGATTCTTGGGGGGTGAATGACCAACAACGAAACATGTCCACAAAAAAAACAGGGTTGCAATCGATTGGTCCACAAGCAATTACAATTCATAGCAATGAATAGATCTAGTCAGCTACTTGGCTTATTGGAGATCAGTGGAAGTAGTCATCTACTGGGTCAAGAACCAATTGTTGCGAATACCATGGGATCCCCAATGGGGATACCAAGCATTTTTCGCCATTTGATGAAAAAACAAGGTGATGTTGGAGGCAGTGAAGCGCAACGTGGATGTTTGGACTCCCAGTTGAAGTCAAGGGGTCGCGAGGAAGAATGGGCTTATGAAGTCATGTTGGTCCCAAAAAAGATAGAAGTTAGTCAAGTTAGTACTTCCAATCCTAGAATATGTTGGTAAATTAGATCTTTTCAATTTTTTCCCCAAGAGCTCTGTCCGCAGTGAGGGGTTCTTACGCTAGGTGTAGAGCCCTGGGTTTGTTCACGGTTCACGTTCTTGCCTCCGGGTTTTGTTTGCGCCGGCTCACACAAAAGTTCCCTTGTGAGATGTGCATACGCATTTCGACTGTGCAAGCTTGCACAAATTGTGGGCCCTGTTTTGCTCTTTTCCGAAGGTCTGTTTTTTGAGCAATGGGCGCTTTTCGTTACAAGACTTTCGCCAGTATGAAGACCATGAGGTTGTGGTATGAGGTCCTGGCAAGTAGACATAGCGTGCTGCAGTTCCAATGTTTAACTTGATCTGCCACTGTTTGCGTAGCTACTGTTGCTTATATTTCCTACCTTGATTTCCTAACCCCCCAAACTCTTTGGCCCCTTGCCGGTGTATGCCGGTGTAATTCTGACCCTTTTGGGGAATGGGACTCAGGATTTAGCATTCGAAGGTCCATTTCGGGGGATCTTCCCATTTCATGTTTTTGCCGTTGCGTGTTTCCACTCTGCCAAAAAACCGGGGTAATACAAATTGGTACTGAAACTCAGAATTTCCAAAAAAAAAGTTGTTTCCAATCGCCACATTTGGGTTCCTCAACCCACTTGGCTTCGTCGAGGTCCTGGAGTATGGCACTGCAAGGGTTCGGCCCGGGATGGGACTCGACAAAATTGTGAAATTTTGGGCTTACCACCTGGGGAGGGTCCGGATGGTCCCCACACCAAATGGGTACTGCATGGTACAGCCCCAAGACCCAGAAACTGGTGGGTGGTTTGGAACATGACTTTTATTGTTTACATATATTGAGAATAATAATCCCAATTGACTTTCATATTTTTCAGAGGGGTAGGTCAACCACCAACCAGCTAAAGATGGTTCAGTGAAGTTTAGTTTTGTATTTGCTCTGTGAATTCATCGAAATCATTTCACCTGAGGGGCACTTGCTGAGGATTTGTCGATGTTTTAAGTCTACCTTGTTTTTGATATGACCGAATCCAGACAAGTATAAAAATCATCTCCGACCCGAGATCAATGAACTATGAAAACCAAAGAACATGGTCTTTTGAATCTCTGGATTGTTTTCAGGTGTTTTTTTATTTATCCCTGATTTAAAAGGAAACAAACAAACCCAGACAAGTTCCCAGCCTTTCTGAAATCACCTGATGGGTTAAAAACCCTGCCAGGTGAGGGCCGATGCATCCATCATGCAGGCAGCGGCGGAACAAAATGAATGAACTCATGAGACAAATGGAATAATGAATAATTGTCCCATGATAATAGAGATTCTTATCATGTTATCATGTACCAATGATCATGGGACAAAGGGATGATAAATGGCCTCCCGATGATCTTCCAATCATCGCCTTTTTTTCTTCCAATGTATATATATATATACATACATACATATACATATGTACATAAGATATGTATATATATATATACATACATAAATACATACATATGTACAGTAAATGATATACATCTATTTTTTGATCCCAGTGAAACCTGGATTCAGGGTCCCATCCCTCGCAGGAAGCTGTGAAACAGAGCTGGCGAGCAGTGACGCGGGGAAGCTCAAAGATGGGAAGCTTGGGAAACTGCTGAGATTCTTTGCGTAGTGATATACCCGGCCTGGTACACTAACATAGCTATTGAAAATGGCCATTTATAGGGATATATCAACCATCATAGGGATATAAATGGGGATTTGATGGAATATACCCTAGTGATATAAAACCCATGGGAACATGGGAAAACATAGGGAAACCCATAGGAAAATGGAGGTTTACCCGGCCTGGTAAACTGTTACATAACGAACTGGAAAGATCCACCATGCTATTCACGGGAAAATTCACTGTAAATGGTGGATCTTTCCATAGTTATGTTAAATTACCAGAGGGTATATCTATATTGGGCCATTTCAGTGGCAGAAGTCCTTGGGCGGACACAAACAAAATGGAAGGATAAAATATACATATTTCACTGCAGCAAAACCTTTTTCTTTTGTCTTCATTTATATCTATATAAGTCTACATATCTTGGCCATTGTGAAAAGAAGTGTATCTACCTGTTGCAATGATATTTTCCCAGTGGTTTGGAAAAACATATTTAGAGGTGGGATCAGTTGTCCAATCCCGATGACAATCGGGGACACAGTCCCCATGAACCTTGTGCACATGTTGATGTTAGATGGAAAAAAACGAGGGTAAATATCACATGCTTCCAAAATTTAGATTGAACTCACATCCAATCTCAAGGCATTTTGGAAGCACGCTCTCTGAGGCACGCATCGGCGAAATTGGATGTGAGTTCAATCTTGAAGGCAGTGGAACAGGCGGCTTGGCGGATTTTTTCTGGAAAACTGTGAAAGCAAAGCGGAGCCTAGGGAGCTGTGCCTTAAAGATTGGACATATTATATATATATGTGTGTATATATATATGCATATATATATACGTATATATATATACGTATATATATATACGTATATATATATATATACGTGTATATATATATATACGTATATATATATGATCTATATGATCTTTCATGCCATGTTGTGATACTGCAGTTTGATCTCATCCGAAAAATCCTCTGAAGATTCCCTCCGATATATATATATAGAGTTAAACAGGGGTGGGAATCTTAGAGGAATTTTAATGCCCTTGAAATCATCTTAAGATTCCCTTTAATGTTAAGTTGAGTGGGGGTTACATGGTGACATGATTGACATGTCACAAGAAACTTCGTTAAGAAACTTTGTCGAAAAGATTCTTTTCAGCGTCGAATCGGGGGCGCTTGCGTGTTTCACGTTACGAAAGAATCATCACCCCCCATCTTTCATGAGTTCTGTATAGGTAAAATGGTTTTAGCGACTAAAAATGGGTAGTCCATGGTAGTCCTTTCAATGGATCCCCCCAAATTTCTGTCCCCAAATCCGCTGGGATCCTACACGGAATTCGCTGCAGGATTGGAGAGCTATCTCCATTTACTTGGATCAACTGAATGGGCTGGAGGAGATTGAAGATGTGCCACCTTGGCTTAAAACTTCGGCGCACGAAACACGTGGGGTTTTCCGTGGATGGGGAAACTTGACCGTCCGAATAAGATGGATTGGGTTCGTTTTCTTTCAAGGTCTTAAGAAAAATGGAGAACATGAGGCTTGCCGGTGATTTTCAGTTTGCGATATCCCTAATGCGCCCAGTGCGCCCCCAACAGCAGTTCATGATTTATGTTTGGTGCGAAGCCACCGGCTAGATTGGCCGGGTGTGAATCATGGCCGTATCTTTTTCTTGGATGGGTCAACGTGCGTGGTCTTGTCAGACCAGTGAAGCCGATATCAGATACCCTCTGGCTATTTAACATAGCCATGGGAAATGGCCCATTTATAGATGATTTACCTATTAAAAATGGTTATTTTCCATGGCTATGTGAGTCATAACCAGATGGTATATCAGGAGCCAAATTTGGAAAACATCCACGGTGACATCTTTTTCGATGAAAATCCATGGGTGACAATTCTCTTCCATTGCTACTCCAATTTGCCGCTTGACGCTTGACCCAAATCTCCGAAGCGTCATGTGTCAGTCTTCAAATCGTTTGAAAAAGATGCTTTGGCAATCCAAACCCTGTGGTTCTATTCCAGGTTTTGTCCGATTTCATGCTTGGTTAAGTTTCCCCTCATTTTGTCGCTGAAATGAGTGGTTATGCAAACCTAGAAATGAATGTCATAATTTGATCGCTGGTTGTAGGCCCCCCTATAATATTATGGTGAAAAACTAGACGACGGATGGCCCGAGAGCACAGAGGAGCATAATTATTCAGGTGTATATTAAACACGTATATTGTGGAAACTGAATGTAAGTCTGTAAGAAGAGATCATCAGAAAGATGGAAGATGTAAGATGTAGCAAGAGAAGATGTGAGCTGTAAGCTGTGAAGATGCGAGATGTGCAGACGTAAGGTGTTAAGATTGAAGATGTGAAGATGAACGATGCAAACATACATATATATATATGCTTGTAGCTTTTTGGGGCTTGACCTAGCTCTGCACATTTCACTGTAAAGATGCAGGTACAACTACATCTACATCGTTTTGATCACCGCTTTGGGGCTTGACATCAATCTGCACAAGAGAGAAAGCGAGAAAGAGAGAAACAGAGAGAGAGAGAGAGATATAGAGAGATAGAGAGAGAGAGAGAGAGAAAGAGAAGACAGAAATGTGATATGTAAGATGTGCAGATGTAAGATGTTGAAATGTATGCTGTGCAGATAGTACACAGTAAGATGTACAGATGCAAGATCTTCAAATGTAGGATGTGCAGATGTAAGATGTGAACATGTGGGGTGTGCAGATGTAAGATGTGTAGGTGTATATGTAATGTCACATCATTTTTTTCACAAACCCTCAGACGCTTTCAAGAAGAAACACATATGTGAAATCGTGCTGTAAATTTCTCATCAAGTGCCGTGGTTTTAAAAGGTCACATTTGTTTTCCCCGTTAGAGGGTCATCTACATCTCAGGCAGAAGTTGGTGAAGGCCAACCCCGAAATCGTGCGCGATGATAGGCGCGAGGAGTCCACGAAAATTGCCTGTATATTTGGGACATAGCAATTTGCGAACTGGAAAATCAATGAAACTCAGCATCTTGAGGGAAATCATCGAATTGAATGGGCCATGGTTTCCGGTTAACTGTCAAATTCCTGGAAAGTGAATTCTTGGGGAGTACTTAAAATGAATAGAACACAAATAAATAACTCCTAGTTTAAGGCTTGAACATGGACCCAGTTAGTGGAACAAAAAGGATCCACGATTAAACCGCCAGCACCAAAAATTAGCACCAAATGTGTGGATCTAAATCAGTCACGGGCCGATACTCATTGACTTGCCGGAGATTGGATCCAACATGGGAACCATGTTACCACTTAGTCACTAGGGGAGAGGGAGCGGTTTCATGGGACCCTTGGGATCCCTTGGGGTGATCCCATCGCTACATTTCTGTCACCGCCATATGCTGGGCTGGAGCCATGGAGATTTGATGCTTCCAACTGAAACCATCTGATTTTTTGAGCTCCTTGGTATCAGTCCCACGTAATGATTCACATCCCGTAATGACCAGGCACGTCTTGGTCATCACCTTTCAGTTCTCATCTCACAAAGTGATATTTACCAGATCTCCTCGGGCTACGTAGCAGTTTGCTATGGAAAATGGCCCATTTAGTTCGATGATTTACCTATAAACACATGGTCTCCACGCCAAAACTGTCAGAAATTACCAGATTAAATCTTCCCAATTATCAAAAATGTTGCTTAAAAGAAAGTTCGGGTATAAGAATAATTCCTCCATAGATAATATATTACATCCGGGTATCCTCATTCATGCTTAATAAATCCCATTCTGTATCCCCATTTTTTTCCCCATTGAATGGTTGGGAATTCCACTCCAGAGGGCACAGACTCTGCAGGCTGAAGGGAGAGAAAATGGTGGTCCTACTGGCGGTGAAGCAGGACAAGAGTGGCTATGCAACTTGTATACATATGTATTTATATATGTATTCGTATATGTAGACATAAAATAATTATATATACATATGTATATACATATATATACATATATATGCATATAAATATAATCATATATATATATGTATATGTATATGTATATGTATGTGTATGTATATGTATATGTATATGGATATGCATATGCATATATATGTACATGTACATGTACATGTACATGTATGTGTGTGTATATGTATGTGTATGTGTATGTGTATGTGTATGTATATGTATATGGATATGCATATGCATATATATATGTATATGTACATGTACATGTATATGTATATTTATATGTATATGTATATGGATATGCATATGCATATATATATATGTATATGTACATGTACATGTACATGTATATGTATATGTATATGTATATGCATTTGTATGTGTATGTGTATGTGTATGTATATGTATATGTAGATATACACCGCTAGAGTCCCCCCGAAGAAACACCCCATAAGAGTAACGGGAGAAATTCACGACATCGGCTCACCTCAGCAGAAAGGTGGCGCAGGGTGGTTCCCTTTGCGCACAACAATCGGTTTTTTGGGGAACCCCCCAAAAGTGACGATTTGCTACTAAAATGGTACCCCCCAAAGAACCTATATGACATATTGTTGGCTTGAGTTTTTCTGAACATATTCACTTGAATTGAAGATGTACATTAACCGAAACGAGAAGATCTGACATAGGTGAGGGCCTGGCTTTGGGGTTGGGAGCTAACTTTGCCAACATATCTCAATTGACTGTGGCCACAGTGAAAAATGCAAGAAATCGATGCGGCGTTCTTTGAATCCAAAACCACAGCTTTGAACAAGATTATTGACAATTGTTTTATGCCCCTCAAAAAACAAAACACAGCAAAACATGTTGTTTTTTGCCGCAAATTTTGGGCAGCCCTAAAATCAATTCAAAATTGGCTGGTTGAAAAATGTCAGCCCTAGATTTAAAAAAAACTGGCTGCTGCAGGATGGCAATGTGCTTCGGTTCTGCACTGACCAGTTGCGAGACGATGAAGTGGTGGCGTACGCTGCAGTCACACAGTGACTTGGGTCCAGTGGGTGAATTTGATATGGGGGAAGTGTGTGGAACTCTGGCGAACTTTTCTTTTAAACATCAACGACTTGTTGGGAGCTCCAAGAAAAATATGGGAACTAAGAACGGAAGATTACCCTCTGGTAAACTAACATAGCTATTGAACATGGCCATTTATAGTTGATTTACCTATTGAAAATAGTGATTTTCCACAGTCATGTTAGTTTACCAGAGGGTATGATTGATTTGATGGATTTTATTTTTCGCCGAGTCGCCGAGGACTTGGCGCGCCTTGGAATTTGTGTCACAACGTTTGAAAGGTGAGGAAGATTTGGTGCCTGGGTACTGATCTGGCGCTACCGGCTGTGGCTACCTGCCCCCAAAATCCAATGGCTTGTCGGGAAACATTTGATGCCCATACCGTACCTCTTGCGGTCGAAGTTCTAAGGAAGATTTACAGTTGAAAGAAACAACTCCATATTTGGCTGGTTTTTTGCTACGGCTTTCCTGTGGATTTTCCCTTAAGCCAATCCAATGATCAAAGGCATTTGTTTCTGTTGGATTGCACTCCCAGTGCCACTTTGACCCTTCCAGAAATATCCGGTAATCCAACTAAGAATAGCCCAGGTGGACCTGGCTTTCAAGCAGGACCGGATGAAGGGCGCTGCTGGGCATCATGCTTGCGTATGCAACGTTTAAAGCATGGAGATGTGTAAAACAGTCTGTGAAGAGATGGTGTTTGAGCATATTGAAACCTTGATCTGAAATTTTGGGAATTCTGTGATGACTCTTCGATCTAGTTACTAGTTTGGCTCAGGACAATTGTAGGTGACACTCTAGTTCTCCAAGTGGGAATAATTCCTGGGCGGCCATCCTGCGGGTCAAACTGGGTGACAGAAAATCTAGTCCCTTTTGTCATGTTTCACCATGGAATCTTCGGGGCGATAATATATTGTTTCTATATACTCGATCGACTCGCCAATTCTGGTGACATCTCCATTCTACTTGGTGACATCTCCCTTCTTTCTAGTGTAAAATCCCATTTTTGCTTGAAGTCATGTAACATCCACATTTTTCACAGGCGCAACTCTTTGAACAACTCCCAGTTTTTGACAGGGACACTCCCATTTTTATCAATGTTTCCTGATTTTTACAGATTTTTCTATGGATCGCCTCCCTTTTTATTGACCTTTCTTCGACGGCGGCCAGGAGGGTCTGGCGCTGCAACACGCCGCGCCGGCGCTCCGTGCGCAGCCGCTGGTCGTGATGCGAGCGATGAAGCGACGCTTGGATGAGCGGATTTTATGGGTGAAGTGCTGATTGGGTTTACGCCAGTTGATAACAATTGGATACAAACATTGGAATTTTACTCAGTATCAATGTATTTTATCATTGCTATTGGAATAGTTGATGATTGGATTTTTGAGGCATTGAAACACCATTGATCATTATCGTTGTTGGAATAATAATTGTTCAATGGTATATTATTGGATCATTGTTGTTGGAATACAATTGATAATTTGATTTTATGTTGTTTTCCCATTGAGTTCATCAGAGTGATTTTTTCCACTACGACTCGGGAATCTTTTTGGTTTTTTTCACTTTTTTTTTTTGGTATCCCTTAAGCAAATCCAAGTTATTGGACAGCCAAAAGAGCGAACTTTTGGCCAATTTTGACGAAATAGGGCAGGGAAAACCTCGGATTACCATATTTCCCCGTATCACTATGTGGGGTTCTAACTTTTTGTTCCACATCCGCCTCCGTCCGCCTCCGTCCGCCTCCGTCCGCCTCCGTCCGCCTCCCGCCGTCTATCTCTTGTCTCTATCAACTTGTCTCTATAAACTTGTCTCTATCCACTTGTCTCTATCAATGACTGTAGAGGCTCTGGCCGCTGGACGCCGGCCTATCTATCTGTCTATCTGTCTATCTGTCTATCTACCTATCTATCTATCTATCTGTCTGTCTATCTATCTACCTATCTATCTATCTGCCCGTCTTTCTGTCTGTCTGTCTATCTATCCACCTAGCTCTTTCCCATCCAGTCATCATCTGCTCTCACCATCCCAAGTCATCACCTTCGTCTCATAACAATCGGAAGGCTTAACATGTGGGGATATCTGATCTTTTAATTTTGGGAATAAACATCCATTTACCAGCTTTCATAGGGTACCTAGGGTACCAGGGTTTTGAATCATAGCCAAATCCCTATTTTTCGCGGATTGAATCCCAAATTTGGCTGGAACATCCATGTTTTGGATTGAAGTTGTCCCAAGTTTTGCTGGTTCTTTTTTTTTTGAGTTTCTCATCAGCAGCACTAATGGGTCGATTTTGTTAGCCAGAAATGAAGAGATGGTGGAGAGAATTGTAGCTTTAGGTGAAAAGATGAGGATTTTTCAGCAAGAGAAAGACACTTTCGGCAACATGGAGTTTCGAACCAACTGAAATGACATATCAAACATGGGTGGAGGATTTAGAGATCTATGAACGGGTTAGTTAGTTAGTTAGTTTCACTTAGTGTTTTGGCATCCACTGGCTTGTCTCACAAAAGCCGAGAAAAATTCTTGAGCCCTCGACCTTTGAACCATTTTGAACCTGGAAGGTGTGATCCAGGAGCCACCGACTTACCGACTGGGTGGAAACCATTTTTTGGGTTAACATTTGAAGGATGATAACTTGATAACCAACACATCAATGGCTTGATTTCTAGCCATAAATGGAGAATAGCCAACCAAAATTTTTGACACTAAAATCACGAGATGTTTCGGAATTTTGACACTAAAATCACCAGATTTTCCAAAAATTATCAGTTCCAGTGGTAAACCTCAGCCTGTCAGCCCAGTCTCCTCCAAGGCAATGCCGCAGCATTCCACTTCGCAGATCGACATCTCCACATGGAGAGGGCAAGTGGAGATGGGACCTTCTGAGGATAGTGAAGTTGCTTTATGGAGATATAAGTGAGATGTAAGTTGAACTAGGTGTATAAGTTGGTTAGCTATAACTGGATAAACCGATAGTTGAACTATAACTATTAGTTGGTTAGCTATAACTAGGTTTGCAAGTTGATTAACTATATAAATTTTTAGGGGGGATATAGATATAACTATAGTTAATGGGATGAAACTAAACCAGCTTGTAACTGGGGACCTCACCTTGATGTGGCACCTGGTTTTCCAGCTACCTATGGCAAAACCATCCAAAACCTCCGAAGGCTGCTGGGCTAAGGCGGCTAAGGTACAATCAGAATGCTAGAAGCTTTCACCCATTTTTTGCCAGGACACGGCCTTCTGGGAACGCCTGAGCCGTCACTTCCCCACGGCCTGGCTTCGATGGATGCGCTATGGCCGCTGGCCGGGCGAGATTGGGTACCGGCCAAACAAGCCGAGCCCAGGCTTTTGAGCGGCCAAAAAACGGTGCTGCGGCTGCGGGCTGGTAGAATTTTTGGGCCCAAAACTGTCAGCCTAAGACACCTCGAAGATGTCCTGGGTCAGCAGTGGGGCTGGACTGGGACGCAGAAATGACATTGACCGAGTGCCCATGATATACCTGTGTGCTGAGCTGGTGGTTTCTTGTCCTCATCCCCAAAATTGGACCTTTGCGAATGGAAAACGGGAGGGCTCATCGAATCGGAAAGTGACTGTAGCTTCGCAGCTCCGACCCAGCCGCCTGGTGCCCCGTGCCCCGTGCCCGTGTGATTCGCGTTTGGTTTTGGTCATGGCGGAGGCTTGGTGGGGGCGAACTTGAAGATCACCAAAGATTGAAAGGATAGGCAGAAGGTGGGGATTTCACTAAAAGGAGAACAAGCAGCACCAGGTCAAGGAAGATTAGCCGACTTAACCTACAAACATGTGGTTTTCGCACGGTTTGACCAACGAACTAGTGCAAAACGCCAATGCAAGGACGTGGGTCAAAGCTGTTCAACAATGAAGTATGTAATTTTAGGGATTTCTGAGTCATACCAATATGGGTATGGATCAATACCTATTAATACCATTTTTAGTGGGATGAACATCCATAAATCCCAGCTATTTTGATGTGAACTACAGGGGTACTATTGGTTTTGACACAGTGCCATATGATCTCCAAAATGAGTGGAAGATGCCAGACTGGTAGATGATTTACTGAGCACCCCGCATGTTTTCTTTTGATATACTGTATAACTATTGCATCGTTTATGGGAGGATGCAGGCAATATTCTTCCATCTATGTATCAACCAACGGTTAACCCAGGATTCCCTCCCTGGATATTCCCAGGAATCCAAAGTACCAGTGAAAACCACCAGCTCTTGGGCGACATCAAAATCATCAAACCCATAAATGATCATAGCTTTGGGAGGAAGAACATCCATGATATCCATGGAATTTGAGGTACCCTCTGGTAAACGTTTACACATAACTATGGAAAGATCCACCATGCTATGAAAATGGGAAAATCCACTATTTCTATGGTCATTTTCAACAGCAAACTAGCTTTTTGTATGTTTACCAGAGGGTATTTTGCTGCGAACAGCATGGGATTCTGCAGATTCCATAGGTGAACCATGGTGAACCGACCCAGATCGCCAGATGTCAAGGAGACCATGCCGCATGTCATGCCTGCGCTGCTCAGCGGCGCGCAGCTCTCTCACTTACAGGCGCAGGCGAGGCGATGTTTTTTCCGACAGCAACCTGTGGATTTGAAACATATGATGGCATACATACACCGAACGTGCAAGATTTTCCAGAAGATGTTTGGACACTGCACAACAAACAATTGGGACATTTCGCAAAAATCAGAAAAGATACCAACAATTGGGACAATAATTGTATATAATTGTGCGCAAACTGAAGCGACAAACATGGATATTTTTCATCAGCAACAGACAAACGGACAACCATCAATTGATTGCCTGTCTGGTTGGTCAATTTCTCCCTTAAAAAAGGCCATCCAGGAACCGAATCCGGACCGTTGGGACCGTTAGGACATCATCTTTTTCTGTTGGGTTTTATTCAGTGCAACGATCCCATCATGCTAGAACCATGTGGGTGGTTCAAAAACCATGGGGCTACCCCTAAAAAAAATCCAACACATGTTCGACCAAATGTGAGTATTGAAACAATTGAAACTCGTGAAAAACATGGCATTCCCCTAACATGATATTTCTGTTGGGGTTTCACCAGCATTTTTCTTGGTATTACCATGACATTCCACTGAACAAATCCCCATTTTTAATGGTGAATTATATCATCCCGTAGAATCAAAAAGGTCATTTAATCCCCAATGGCTTTTAGCTAAATATGGGATATATGGGTAAAGAGCCAGCATTTTTCTGTGGTATTCTACCACCATTTGGTGAGAGTTCACCACACGAGGAGACCTTGGGCACAGCGCAACTGCGGGAGGCCGTGAAGTGTCCCCCCAGTGTGGACGAGGCATGGTGGGATGGGGATGGCGGACCCCAGATTTTCGCAGCAGAGATTTCTATAGTTAGGAAGATCTCGATTCCTAGGACCCGATTCGATTTTTGCAGAAGATAGAGAGGTCATTCCGAGTCATTCCATTTTTTCAGTGGGTTCGAAGATGTTCGAAGTATCCCAGAAACAGGAAGCAGTGAAATGAAGTGGGATGATGATTCCAAGGAACATCTTGCTCCAAAGCACGTTTGGCCTGTGAGAAGTTCAGGGGGTATCACTTGGGTATTTTCTGGAGTCTCCGGAGGGGACGAAGCAGCAAAAATTTGGGCTGTGTGGGATCACCACTACCATCGCTCCGAAATCTCACTGGTGGGCTGATTGGTAATTCAGGACATCATCATTTGTAGAGGATATATATGTATATATATATATATATGTATGCATTATATATTCATATATATATATATGTATGCATTATGCCTCTAAGACTCTAAGATGGTCGATGCCACCATTTTTGGTGGTTCAATTTGGTAAATATGCCCCATTTCAATTTTTGCAAAGAAAGGATTGCATTTTCGGGACGTGTCATTGCGAAAAAACGAGGAGACGTGGATTGCCTCACAGATGAAGGAGATCTTTCTGGAGACCCGCTGGGGATGGGGGAGCCTCCAGAACAGAAGTAAAAACTCAAACAAGGAACTATTCTTGACATGTCATAACCAAAAAGACTAAAACTGGCATCTTGATGTCTATGGGCTTGGCGATTCGCATTTGGGCTGATCACCTCCCAAGGCCTCTAAGTACCATTCACATTAAATGACCCTCTGGTGATTTGACGTAGCTTTTTGGAACATCAACTCTCTTCAATAGCTAAATCATCATTTTCATCATCTATAAATCATCTATAAACAGTTCAATCTATAAATCATCTATAAATGGTTCATTTTCCATATCAATAGCCAGAGTTAATCATCATTTTTACTTTATCTATCTATCGATCTATCTATCGATCTATCTATAAATGGTCCATGGCTTCCAGAGGGTCGCCGTGGCCCGCGACAGGAGGTGGTCCGCATGGTGCACTTCTTGACCTCCTTCTGTGATGACACCACCTGCCCCAGGATGTGTGCAGGTGCTAAGAAAGAGTTTGCCCCAGGGATGAGACCATGAAAAATGGCCTTTAAAAAAAAATGGCCCGGTAAAGATATGAGATATAGATCTGATTGGTAAAGATATGAGATCTATGAGGTTTGACAAACCTGAGGTTTGACACTTTTGAATACTTTTGAACCATGAAAAATCCATGAACATGTGAAGATTTTTAAGGGGATAAGTTCAATTTTTGAGCCGCGATGGTGGCATGTTTTTGGGATTCCGAGATGGAGTGAACAAAAAGTGCCACCAAGGATGTGGATGATGTAAAATCCGATGGTTTCAGCATCCAGAAATATCTGACCTCAAAAGCCATGGCTGGAATCATGGGATGCGGGGAACCATTCCCAACCCGAAGATTTCAGCTTAGTGACATATTGATTACCCTCTGGTAAACTAACATAGCTATTGAAAATGGCCATTTATAGTGGTTTTTCTTTAATGGTGATTTTCCATAGCTATGTTAAATTACCAGAGGGTATTACAATTTACCCAGATTGATCCACTTTCATCAATGGTTCCTGAGTTTTTTTTGGTCATTTTTCCATTAAAAAAAACAGGCCATCGAGAGAGGTAACTCACCGGCCATCGGGGGCCGAGGCGATGCGGAGTACAAGTGGGCCGAGGTGGATGGCAGCGTCAGCTGGATGTTGGTGAAGCCCAGGATGAAAATCGCTACAAAGAGGAGTTGACTCATTCCGAATAGTACTGGGTATCCCGATTTTTCTTGTTTTTGAGGTTTTTTTTTTTGGTTTTTGTTTTGTTTTGAGAGTTGGTCAGAGTGAACATATAGCTCACATGCTGGATAGTTCGATATTTTATGGCTCTTTAAAGATCTGAGTTCCGGAAAATTACCCTCTGGTAAACATACAAAAAACTATGGAAAATCACCATTTTCAATGGGAAAATCCACTATAAATGGTCATTCTCAATAGCTATGTTAAATTACCAGAGGGTAGGTCTTAAACTGTGAGATCGAATGGTGACAGCCTGTGTTTTTGGAGGCAAAAATGATGGGAGAATTTTCAGAGACCGAGGCCGGCAGCGCGATACATGTCGCGACTCATTGAGGACGTGGATCAAAGGTTGATCGACCAGGCAGCGACGATAGGTGGAGATGGGAAAACCTATGGGAAAATCTATGGAAGATGGGATCTATATAGGAAAATCTATGGGATTTGGGATGGTATTTGATGTGGTATCTATATCAGTTTTTTTTTTTCGTAGCCATGGGAATGTAAGAGGGACGGAATATTACTGGATGAATTGCAATGACCTAAGTATCTGAGATTGAGGTTTCCATAGTCATGGGGATACCCCAATAGTTTCCCATTTATGGGAACGCTCATATGGACTGACACGGGTATTTTTTTTTCAAGGGTCGGAAGGGAGGGCAGCTTCCACTCCTAGATGCGCACAATGAATCCCGGTCTGTTACGCATTTTTGGGAGCTTGCTAGGTGTGATTGTTTCGTTTACTTGAGATCAAGCATAAAAGTGGTATTAACCATCATTATCCATCATTAACCCATCATTATCCATCATTAACCATCATTCTGCTGAAAGTTGCAAATTGTGAGTCCGACGAAAAATTCTGAAAGGTCGGTAGATTCGTTTTAGATTGTTCCCAGGATTTCATTTTGTATTCCACCAAGATCTTTCCCCAAATTTCCCCAGAACATCCCAGTGTCCGACTATCCAAACTTTGGGGCTTCAACAGTTCAACATCACTGATAAATCCATGAGAGTGAATACTGATGAATCAACCGGCTGGACAATGAATCAATTGGGTATGGGTCAATACCTATAGATACATTTTTAGTGGGATGAACATCCATTTACCAGCTATTTTGGGGTTCACTAGGTACCAGGGTTTTGACACATCCCCAATTCACGGATATCCAAAGAGGTGATGCTGCGATGCAAACGCTCCCCGAAAGGTCGAGAGATAAAAACGATCATCCTTTGTAGATTTGGTGATGGCCATTTGCGTTTGCGGATTCCACCAAGATCTCTTCCCCTTTTTTTGGACCTCCTGGCATTTTCCAGCTGAAAATGAGATGTTTGTAGAGGATCTACTGAATCCACTCATTTTTCTGCTGAACCCCACTCGAGTGACGAGTTAAAACTCACTTACCCCGTCATTTTGCCTATCAGGACATGGATGGGGTTTCAATATGTTTTAGTTTCAATCGATTTTTTGTTTTTTTTCATGGTGTATAGATAGAACATTACATCAACAAACCCATCAAGAGATGGTTGTTTGTCATTCAACGAAAAAAACACATGGAAAAAAAACAAAATTGAAACTTAAAAAACCCCCAAAAACTGGTTATCTGGTTGTTGTCATCAACCACCCATGACTTAAAATACCCACGTGACTTAACGACGTCCCGTTGTGTCCCGCAACGTTGGTCGCCCAGAGCCTGATTCCCACGGATGGGTCGCCCATGCCGCGGCACCTGCGGGGCGAGTTGGAGACGATGCTGCGGCGCCTCTTCCGCGCCTGGGCGTTATATTATGACCATGGATCAATACCTATACCCTCTGGTAAACTAACAGTTTGCTATTGAAAATGACCATTTATAGTGAGTTTTCTCATTAAAAATGGTGATTTTCCATAGTTATGTGGCTGTTTACCAGAGGGTACCAGTTTTAGAGGGATGAACATCCAACATCATCCAGCTATTTTGATGTGAACATTGAACAGTACAAGGTCCAAGGTTTTGACCCATCCCTATATATATATATATTATATATACATATGTAATAGCATCAATAGCATTGTATCAATACTAACATGATCACACACCATTAATTATAGTTTTCAATCAACACTTCTTGAACATTATATATATATACATACACACCATTGCTTGTCTATTCTGATTGCATTATTGTGATTATTATCGTTACCATAGTTCTCTCTAGTTATTATGATCATTATATATTATCCCTTTCCCCCTTCATATTAAACACCCCCAAACGAAACCATTGTTTGGTAGGGGATGCACACTTATTGGGACCATTCAGGGGGTGTTTAATATTAGGGTGATGGCATCAAGTTATATACAATACCTTAATATACCATAGAAATCACGAAAGGTAGCGTCAGCTACCTGAGTTCTCCGTGCTGCAGCACAATCATAGGGGGTATTCGGGGGCCAGCCCGTGGAATTCATGGAATTCTCGCCGTTATGTATTGGATATCAATTATAAGGGGGGGGGCCCCTCTAAAATGGTCATGGGTTCAATTCCCACGGGTGACGCGGTCACGGGCCCCCACATTAGAGGCACACTTTCCATGAGGGAGATGTCCCTGTAGTCCAGCATAATTGGTATGCTTCAGCC
>Ga0126342_10002154_pt1 | contig 30008 bp, 22 predicted proteins | sample Cyp1metagenome_FD_92528 | JGI IMG/M metagenome (GOLD analysis project Ga0126342, IMG submission 92528) | Coral microbial communities from Lord Howe Island, Old Settlement Bay, Australia - Cyphastrea 1 metagenome | ecosystem: Host-associated > Invertebrates > Cnidaria > Coral ...
ATATATATATATTAAACAAATATAATATATAGCCATTAATAAAACAATTTCTAATTCAGATTATGTATATATGCATTAATGATGGAAACCAAATGCCATAAACCTACCATGACTGGGGATGGTATGAACCCTCCAACAAACATGGTGGGATTGGATTCAGAACCATCCCATCAATCACAATCCATATTCAACATCAATATTCATTGTGTGTGACTGACATGGAAGAATAAGCCCGAAAATTACATATATCTTTGGATACATTTAGTGTATATTAATGTTTAAATGGGAATATGATGATTAAAGTGTGGATTTGGGGCCAATGTGCCCCATTTCTGGATGAACCCAAGTTAAAAGATGAAGCTTTGCCTGGCGGCTTTCAGGCGCTTTTTTTCTTCGATCTTCAAGAATTACCCGCTGTTTATTTAACTTAGCCATGGAAAGCTGCCCATTTATATATATATATGTATATATATATATGTATATATATATATAGATCATTTATCATGGTTTATCATGATTTACCTGGTAAAAATGGTGATGTTCCAGTTCCCCCACGGTTTCAGAAAAGCTAATCGGCCAATCCGAATCCGATGCTCCAGGAGTTTGAATCAAAGTCTTAAGGGGTGGAGATGGCTGCGAGACTGGGAACCCTGGGAACCCTGGGAACCCTGGGAACCCTGGGAACCCTCTGGGAACCATGGGAACCCCGTGGCGCGTGGCTCCGCAGATGTTTTTCATGTGGTTCAACATATTTCCAATGGAACAATGGAGTGACCAAAATAAATGGAAAAGACGATTATGTGAGGCTGGATTGACTATCTGTAACCTGCCATTCTGCCAAAGAACTTTTGTGAATATAGATATCCCGTGCAAACCCGACTGACCACATGATACCGGACCATAGTAAGTACACCAATAAAAACACCACCGAACTCCCACAGCATGTCTTGGAAAGGTTTCCCACAGGTGACCCAAAATAGTACGGGCATTTGTTCAGGGCTTAAGGGCTTATGAGCCACGATTTTTTCAGTTACCCTCAGGTGAACTTACAAAAAGCTATGGAAAATCACCATCTTTAATAGGTAAATCAACGAACTAAATGGGCCATTTTCAATAGCTATGTAACCAATTACCAGAGGGTATAATCAATGGCAATTTCAGGAACCTAAATTGGAGGTACCTACCTTTATTTAAGGCCTAATTTTCAGGGGAATATCCCCAGAAAATATGGCCAGAAATATGGTACGTTTACGTACCTCCATCTGTTGGCAAATCTCAACCACCGATTTTGGGCGGCTGTCAGCTGATGCTGATGGTGATGATATTAGTGATGATCTGAGGCCAAACATCACCAAGGATACATTTTGTTGTCCTTCTTGGGGCTGCTGTTCCACTAATAAAAGGACTATATTTCACCATGCAGGGACCCCATATCCCCATATCCCAACTTCTGGAGCTTAAAATCTCATATTTATCCATATTTTATTATCATTTATTATCTATATATAGCATTATACAGTTATAGTTACCCTCTGGTAATTTAACGTAGCTATTGAAAATGACCATAGAAATAGTGGATTTTCCCATTAAACATTGTGATTTTCCAATGTTATGTTAGTTTACCAGAGGGTATACTGTTATGCCATGTTCTTTCCACCCCGGTTCTGCACCGTCCCAGCCGTATCTTCACCCTGAAAAATCACTGAGGCCAGGGCGTTCCATATCTGTGCCCCACCTCGGCGTTTTCGCTCAATTTACCATCTGGTTGTGACTAACATAGCCATGGAAAATCACCATTTTTAATAGGAAAACTATGGAAAATCACCATTTTTAATGGGAAAACTATGGAAAATCACCATTTTTAATGGGAAAACTATGGAAAATCACCTTTTTTAATGGGAAAACTATGGAAAATCACCTTTTTTAATAGCTAAGCCATCTATAAATGGGCCATCTATACCATGGCTATGTTAAATAACCATATGGTAAATATATCATCCCTCCTCAAATGAAAAACACAAACAAAATCAAACAAACAAAACCCCTGAAAATTAATGAATCTATATGAAACTATATATGTATTTGTTACTTTTGGGGGTCCCCTATTTGGGATCTATCATGATCTATCCCATAGGAAGTGCGAAGTATCAACCGATTCGTTCAGAAACGTTAATCAATCTTTGTTTACGCACCACTTTCAAAAGCTCTGGTGGGAGCATCCCTACTCCTGACGAAACAGTCTCAGTTCCCGGTTTCTCAAAATCTAGAGCACCATTTCGATATATTTCAATTGTTTACCACATGGAAATTTATCTTTTTCTTGGGGGCAGGTTGGATTTATAGACTTGAGTCCTTCTCAAATGATTTGGGATCTGGTTGGTGGTTTCAACCCCTCTGCAAAATTTTAGTCAGTTGGGATGATGACATTCCCAATATATGGAAAAATAAAAGTCATGTTCCAAACCACCAACCAGATTTATTGTTATTCCAATTATTAACCATTATTAACCATAGATTAACCATATAGATTAACCACCAACCAGCCATTAATATGCCAGTAATATTCCATTACCAGTGATTGGTTCTGTGACTTTTGGATCTGATGAAAAAATTCATCACCGTTGTGAGCTGAGGCGATCAAAGCCATCGGACCGATGAGCTCCGTGCGTTCGGAATTGGCCCGTGCCCTCACACATTTGACCTGGCGCATGACGAGGGCTCAGCCGGAATCGTGGGGGGAAACAAAACACACAAGGTGAGGCCCCCGATGTAAGTTGTTTTGAAAACACCATTCAGTACACTTAGATCCCCTATTTACATCTATTTACCCTAAACAAGTTATAAATGAACTTAGCTATCTGAGACTTACGTTGTGCATACGTGTAGTGCAGCTATCCTCTTCCGTCAGTGATATCCAGTTATTAAATAGCCTAAAATAACATACTATATATGTGTATATTATATATAACGATGTATATACATAATACTGTACATATAATATATATTATATATGGGTGGTTGAGCCACCCTTGAAACAGATCATTACTAGTCATTGGGGATTACTATTCCGTTTCTAGAGTTAAAGATGAACAACGTTTGAAACCACCAACCAGTATAGTATATTCCCCTTGTATCATTGATATCCACGTAATCTCGACATCCAAATGGAATGTATGGGAAGAACAAATTCAGATCTTTTTCATCAGCCAAACTCTGTGAAAAACTGAGAAATCTATGCCCAAACAGCTATGAAGTGAGGCCTGGTATCCTCCAGATCAACAGCCGGTCGTCAACAAAAACTCCAAATGGACATGACGTTTTTCAGTCGGCCAGCTTGAATCGTCCTGGGGGCACCAAAGCAACAGATTTGTGGTTTGTTCTAATCGCCAATTCTATGTATATACTTAATATTACTTACCCTCTGGTAATTTAACATAGCTATTGAAAATGACCATTTATAGTGGATTTTCCCATTGAAAATGGTGATTTTCCATAGCTATGTTAAATTACCAGAGGGTACTCCATTGGTAAAGCCACACGTATAGCTCAAAGCTAAGCCGCTAAGCCCTGACCCAATTGAACATCAGCTACAATCAGCTACGGCTGAACATGACGTAATCCATTCATTCATATTCATTCCCCATACCCTCTGGTAATTTAACGTAGCTATTGAAAATGACCATAGAAATAGTGGATTTTCCTATATTAAAAAATGGTGATTTTCCATAGTTATGTTAGTTTACCAGAGGGTATTTCCCCTTTTTGTTGGAGGTTTCCTAATGGCTGGGGGAGTTATCATCCAGTCGTCATGGATGCCCATGGACTTGGAGATTCCCCACAAAAGTTGTCCATGACTCAGCCCTGCCCCACTAGGCTCCACTGGGTGCCCTGAACAGCCAACCAAGCCAGTCGAATCCTAGGCATGGGTCTCAATTCATCCAAAATCACTAAAGTATTCAGTATGAAATGGATGATACACCCACCAATATATTATATGAATGGATGTATGATACTATAGTCATCTATTATATGAATGGATGTTTCTATCCTGACTATGAATATGATACACCTAACAAACAAGGCTTCTTCCCTGCAAGTGCTTTAGATTTGCTTGTGGTTTCAGTTTTCAGAAACCACCTAAAGGTGGCTCAATGTGTTCCAAAATGATGCTCTCACAGAACAACAAACCAACTGTTGGGTGATTTGGAAACCTAGTCCTGGGTGCACCAATGTTATCTGGTTTCCACCTAGCCCCAATCAGCCCATGTGAGGATATGGAACGTACAGTGATACGTTGACAAGGACCAACTGCAGGGCTAAGCACCTCAAAAAATCATCATTTCAGATCCATAAGTGGCCTAACTATGGTTTATGGTAGATATATATATATATAACATTATATAACGAGCTAATTGATGGGGTTTATAAACCAACTTATAACTGGGGGGCACATGGGGGCACCATCCGCCTGTATCCACAGTGGGATAAGACATGCAACATGTATTCGAAACATGGCTCACGAAGGAACTGTCAACTGCTGGCCTCGCGACAACTGTGAGTTTTGTGATATACGACTCATATGACTTTGACAGCTGCAAGTCCCTCCTCTGGATATATTATGGCTTTAATCCTGACGTTTCGTAAACAAACTACCCAAATTCGCCATTTTGATCCATTTTGTGGATGAACATGATGACAATCTCATCTGAATGGATCAATCATGATACATATTATACATGTGGGTTATTGGCGTTGTCTGCCATAAAAATGATATAATTTAGGGGTATATGCCATTTTCAGACATATCTCCATATCATTGGTCAAATCACCATTTTGTCCGGGTGAACAACTATTTCACTGCTGAAATCATGGCAATTCATGGCAATTCATGACAATTCCATATATCATCATAAATTCATCATATATCACATCAATCACATCAATATCACATCTTCCACCATGTTCTTAAATCGTATATCATATATCATGTGGCTGAAATCAGTTGCGGGCCCTCCCTGGCGCCCCATTTTGGCACACCGACGCACTCGGTGCACCCAGTGGTGGAACGTTTCAGGTTCAACTGGCGCCGTCCGGAGGAAATCGCTCGGAAACTGCTGGGGATGTTGATGGATTTGTTTGTGTTTTGGACCTTTTTGGACCATTTTTGACCCATTTTTTTTATTTTGGATGTTATGTGTTTGCATGTTTTGCGCTTCTCGCATTTGTTTGCATGTTTACTGTGTTTTGTTTTGTGATTGGTTGATGTCTTTCCTGATTTGTTCAACGCATTGGTGGGGCTTGGTGCCAAGGGTTTGATTCAGGGGTGGAACCAACCTGGGTAGTTGCAAAATTTTATTCCGCTTCGAAAACATGGCAGTGGAAATCAGCTTTTCAAAATGTTTCAAAGCTGAATTGTACATGGTCAGAATGCCAGAGCTTTTCAAAGAAAATAAATCCTCCAAACCGCGGCTACGAGGGGAATCAGGACGATGTAACTTCCACTCCAGATTTGGATTGCTCTTCACGACATGACCCTCTGTTCATTTGGTCAGGATATGGGGGGAATGACCCCCCAATCTGGGGGGAATGTAATCCATTCACCAGCCACCGTTTTTTACGCAAAGCCATCTGGGGTCTTCATACCATGGTTTAATAGAAAATTGCAATTTTGCGGACCCGTTTTTTGGACAAAGTCAGGTGAACTCATATTTCATTGTTGGTTGTAGCTATTCCCATTATATATATATGTATAACTCAAAAAATGACTCAGAAAATGTCCCCACAAAATGCTTGGTTTTATATATGGTTTTCTCTAATAATAGGGTACCCCTCAAATGATGGTTTACCATCATGTTCCCGATTGACTTGGCCGTTTCATTGGGTGTACCCCATTCTCAGACACACCTAAAAATCTGTTGGTTAATCCCTATGCTTCCATCATATTCCCATCATATTTTCAGACAAACCACAATTGTTGCTTTTATCTCACCATTACCCTCTGGTAAACTAACATAGCTATTGAAAATGGCCATTTTTAATGGGAAAACTCACTATAAATGGCCATTTTCAATAGCTATGTTAAATTACCAGAGGGTAAATCCCAACATTGATGAACCCGCCCAAATCATCAACTTCCTCACGAACTTCTGGATTGATCCGCACCCGGCCCCCGCAACCGGCCCCCGAAAAAACGGCCAACCGCACCACTTCGTAGTCTGCAAAGGCCGCCCCTCCGCCACAGGCCTGAGGATCATCCAATGGCCAGTGATAATTAAGCATGGATAATCAGGTGATTATGATGAAGATTGGTGGATTATCCATGGTTTTTTTGAACCATAAAATATTTCTATGGATATAGATTGGAAAAACACCCATGGATAAGCCAACAATATGGGACTTAGTAGGGTTGCATTCACCACTTACAAATCTTCCTAAAAGAAGGTGGGATCATCCTCCAATTGGCACCCTGGTGAACGCCAACTGCGTAAGAATGGAGGTTCATCAGTTCATCAATTCATCCCCTCCATATATTTGGCATAATGATGCATAATAGTATATATATATAACTGTATATATATATAGTAGGTTCTGATCATTCTGGGAAAAATGAATGCATATGATGGAACATATACCCCAACATGACGTATGTTCTGACAAACCCACTGCATAACTGGGTAATGAGCAACAAACATGAAGAAACAACTTTTCAAAACACATTGGTTTGATGATATGTATCAACAAAAACCTGCAACCATAATTAGATGGACCATAGATGATGAGAACTGAACTGCACTGGGGAAACATCCCATTGTATAGTAAGCTTGACCTATGAGTTCCCCCCTTATCAATGGGATAACCCCACATAGGGGACTTACTGAGATTGCTAATGGCCGCAAGTGATGGACCCCCAGTTCCCAACGTGTTCCATATATATATATATATGTGTATATATATATACATATATATATATATATATATTAATATGTATATATATATTAACATGTATATATATATATGTATATATGTATATATGTGTATGTATGTGTATATAAATGTAAATATATACATATTTCACTCCCATAAGAAACCTCCTTCTCCTCCACTTTCAGACAGCTTTATATCCCCATGTTTATTGGTTTTGCACAGAAATTTTGTTGGCAAAATCCCATTCAATCATATGGGGGGTTCTTAAAATGGGAGATCCCCAGTCCCAAAAAGGCTTAACCTATACTAAGTCACTGTCGGCCCATGACTTGGATGATGTGGGGGCACCCCCAAGACATAGGAAACCACAAAATTCAACTCTCAGCATCCCATAGAATCCCAAGGGTTGTTGGCGCCCCGGCCGAACACACGGCGGCAGAGAGACCCAGTGCGGCACGACGCTGCACCTTGGTGACGCGCGTTAGTTGTGGTTGGGTGAGGTACCTGGGGGTACAGTTGAGGTTACAAATGAAGCATAGTCTGGTTGGTGGTATACCTACCCCTCTGACAAATATGAAAGTCAGTTGGAATTAGTATTCCCAATATATGGGTATGGATCAATACCTATTAATACCATTTTTAGTGGGATGAACATCCATTTACCAGCTATTTTGGGGTTCACTAGGTACCAGGGTTTTGACCCATCCCCATATGGAAAATAAAACATGTTCCAAAGCACCAACCAGTAGTCAGGAGTGATTTCACCCCCATAACTTGGGTTATACCTCCTATAACTATGGTGACATATAGAATCGACTGGATCATTGCATCTGCACCAAGTAAGGAATGTCAATACAGCAGTGCAGTGAGCGGACTACTTTTGTGAAACCAAACTAAGTAATGGACTAATCCTAACTTGACATTAATTGATAATTGCATACATTGGCACCACTAACACAATCCAAGAAGATCATGAGACATATGTTATAACATTATACAATCAACAATATGGGGATATAATAAGGGTACAATTCTTGGGATCTCTGACAAAGAATTGGGATTTTTACATGATTTTACCAGTGAATAAAGGACATGGATGTGTCTAAAATAAGGCGTGTCGAGGTATACCAGGTATACGCCCCAATTGTGTGGCTATGTTAATGGGCAAAATGATAAGAAACCCTTGGATTTGGGAAACGCATTTTCAGAGCTGCATGGGAAAACAAGAGAAACCCATGGGCGTTGACCAATCGAATTCATTTTGTATTTCAATGTATTTCATAAGGGCTTTCGGAAAATGAATTGTGGTAAACTCAATCAACATGACGAACCCTCCAAAAACAAAATCAGGCTGCGCGGGTGAGTACGTAATGCTACTTTTTAGGTGATTACTAGAAACATCATGAAACATCTGGGTTTGTCTGAAAATAGGGTATATTCCCAATTATAGCCATTTCATAGGGATAATGATCATTCACCATTGGGTTTAGGGCTACACTATTTTCAGACACACCCATATAGTAAAACCAACCCCAAGTGTAGTTGTTGGGAGTATCACACTGGGCAAAAACCAAACATGGGAGTCATGGGAGCATGCCTCCAACTTCTGGTGTCCACCATGGGATCGAGTGGGATACTGCTGGTAGGCCAAATGCGCCCATAGCAATCCCATCATGGAGAAGATCTTCTATGTGGTAACTAGCCATATGGTAGACCTCTAGCTCTTACCCTCTGGTAATGACTAACATAGCTATTGAAAATGGCCATGGATTTTCCCATTAAAAATGGTGATTTTCCATAGTTATGTTAGTTTACCAGAGGGTAAGTGTGGCTCCAAAATGAGTTTCTTGACGAACTGTCCATTGGATCTGGGTTGTACCTTCATTGTTCTGGATCACTTCAATTTTCCTTCGAAGCCGTGAGGATAGAAACGCGCGAGTAGATCTTCATCATTTGCTGAGTAAAATCCCCAGTCGCTGGTTAAAGTTACCCTCTGGTAAACTAACATAGCTATGGAAAATCACCATTTTTAATAGGTAAACCATCTATAAATGGGCCATTCTCCATGGCTATGTTAAATTACCAGATGGTAAATGTCATTGGTGATACTTAGATCCCAAGTCTCGGCCTGTGAACTCCATCTGACTCGACTGGAAGGAACTCTACCCCAACAGATACTAGTTTCATTCATTTTTTTTTGTACGTTAAAGGCTTAAATCCCCTGTTTGCTTAACGCCTCTTCTATTCTTGGGGAAAGCATGCCAAAGTAACATAGACATGCAAAGTGCACCATTTGTAGATGGCCTTGTAGATGTGTGTTTCTCATGGACTCCCTGGCGCCACCATGGCTGGTCTATGACTTGGATGATACCTGGATAACTGGATCGATCAGAAAGCCTGAAAAAATGTCGCAGATCTAAACCCCGGGCCCCGGGCCTCTAGAAAGTTCTGGGCTTCGGCCTCCTGTGAGATGAAAAAAGGGGCGAAGGTGGCTGGTGATTTCACCATTGTGGGCTCACCAGCGAAAATGGTGATTTTTTTCCATGATCAAAGCTGACAAAAACGGCATAACCTGAGAGATCTGAACAATAATTATATTCAAGAATACCAGTAAGCTGTGATGAACTGCATGCAACCAGTGTTTTCCAAGCCATCGCCAAACATCTTGGGCTGTCGGTGGGTCAAGCCACTAGGGTCCCTGTTGAAAAAACAACAAATGGCTATCGCCGAATCCATGTCCGGCTGATGGTTTGTTCCTGAAAATGTAAAAACGGAACTACGAAACCAAGCACATCTGAGATCTTGGTATAACAGTTTATCTACTGATGGAGCCTCTGCTTTTTGCTGGTAGCATCCCATTTTTGGGTCAAATCATGTCACAGCACATTTCTTTCTTGGTTCAATCCTTCATAAAGTCCACCAAAATCCAAACGTTTAATCGGTTCGAGCAAACATCCGAATGTTTGGCTAGAAAAATCGGAACAAAATCACTGAAAACCGGTAAAATCCAGGAATAAAAATCCACTGCATCCCCTAAAAGCTCCAATTTTTGCTTGGTATCCAAGACTTTTTGGCAGCTAAAACATCTCCCAACATATCCCAAAACCATTCCACCACCGGACCTTCTCGTTCTCGGAAGCGCAGCGCGAGGCTTTCGCTCCACGGCGCACAGTGCGGCGCCGGGCGCCTACGACCTCGATTCGCCGAGTTGGTTTCAATCTAGGCTAATGATTGGGTTTATGGTAGATGTATACTATTATGTATTATGCATTTTTATAAAACTATTATATAACATTATATACATCTATATTATAAGGTTGGATTTATGGAGCTATAATCTAATATTACGACTGGTAGATGGGCAGTTGATGAACTGGTGAGTTTTGGTGGGTTAATCAACGGATTTTTGAGGTAGCTAGGTATACTGCGTAGATGCGTATGTTCATAGATGGTTATCGTGTTGCAACATCTTTGTTTCTCCGTTTCTTGCTTCGGATTTGCTGATCCAACACTTGCTTGATCTACAGTGTAATCAATTCCTGTGGGGCTCTGCCATGAGCAGAAGACACACATCAACAATATGTTTTTGTGGTAATGACTGTTGTATCATGTTGCATCCCCGTTTATAAAATGATATCTCTGGCAGTATCATCTCGTTTCGAAAACATCTGTTACAAGTAGACACTGTTGAAAATTGCTGATACACTACCCAGCTTTTTCAGATCGACTTGGAATCGTTCTGTTGGCGGAGCGCTTTTCAAGCAACCAGCACAGCTGGAAAAGCACAGGTGGGCTCAACCCTGTCAGAGGACAGATGGACCCATCTTTCCGACGCAACTAGGCAACTATGCGACCATCGAAAGTCCAAATGGATGTGTTCATGAGACAAACGCCAACCACACTGGGTTTCATTGCCATCTTTTCTTGCTGTTAGACATATGAGTATCCACCTGCTTTGACTGCTTTTGTGTCATTCGTGCATGACCCATTCCATTGTTCAAACCCACATCATTGAAACCCATATCAAATTCATCAATATTCCACCTGTTGGTTGAATCCTCAAAAACAACAGCCTGTTTTTGATCCGCACCTGGATCTGATCGTTGTTACTGTAATCGCTGTATCTTCAGCGATACATCTGTTTCTTGTTTGAGATCCAAACTTTTTTGCTGGTCAAAACCCATCAAGTCCCAACTTTTCTTGATGAAATCACTCTATGTCGGTAAATCCCAGAGTCCGTGGATTAAACTTGTTTTAAGGGAAAATCTACAGGAAACATCAGGAAACCATAGATTTTCCCATTAAATATTGGCTTTTCCTGTAATTTTTCCCTTAAACCAATCCATTGATGGACACAAAAAAACAAGTTCGGCATGCTTTCACCAAATCCAAAGCAAGTGCCCTTTGGCGCATGGCGTTTGTGGTGTCAAGCTCAGTCGCAGTGGAAAATGTCAAATCATTGGCACGATCACGGACCACCAATTCAGTCTGATCGATGGAAATCTCTTTAGATGCCTTCTTCAAAGCAAGTTCACTACGTCGAGTCGCAAAGTTGTCCGGGGACAGGTAGACCAGCGAATCACGCTCCAACATGTTGAGAACTAAATATCATAGCTCTGGTGCGAGCATTCCTCTCCGCCCTTGAAGCGCAACCCCTCAAGGCGTGTTCTTTGATCTTTCAAGTGATTGTCTCTCACTATTCTTGTTTCCTTGGATGCACATACTTGATCGTGCAGGCAAACAAACTGGTAAGTCCAAAGTTGCGTGGTTTGCTGATCAAATATAACTCTTGCTGCGGGCCCGCCTTCGTAAATGTCCTGGCTTTTCAAACCCTGATTAAATATATTTATATATATATATATATTTACAGGATTTGACAGGTGTCCTAAATGAGGAAACAACATCATTCAATCTCATCCAAAATCGTGAAGACACCAAGGCTTTTGGGGCACCTCCATCCCTGACATCATCCCTTGGGCTACCGCTGCCGCCAGGGCTGAGCAAAAGGCCAGGGTCGCATGACCCAAGCCACGTGCGCCACGTGCGCCACGTGCCTGGGTCGAGGAACCCATCGCCAACGGATGGGCGTCTATCAACAAAAATATAACTGGACTTGGATATAAGTGGCTGAATTCTATGGTTTATGGTAGATATAACGAACTAGTTAATGGGGTTTAGACACCAACTTATAAGTGCGGGGCACCATCCTGTGTCAACAGAAACATACAAAAACCTAGATCTTTACTATCCAGATTTTAGAAGGGCTAGGGGCATCCATATTCCCAGCAAAAAATGGGGAACTAAGGAGCTACTAAGAGTTTCGCAGCTAAAAATGATAGTTCATCATTCAGAAATCTCCTAATGTCATATTCATAGCTTCAAAACATCAATCCCATGATGGATATTGTATTGAAAATTAGTATCTACGAACATATATTTATATATATAGATATATGTGTGGGATTGTTCATCAAAGGCAATTGGGATATTTGACTTGATTTAGCAAGATATTGAACCAAATGTGAGGTGAATTTTCAACATGATAATGCAATGCTAAATTCATGTTTCATTTCTTGATAGACACGGAACAAACAAGTGGCTATGGGGGGTTGCTGAATTGTGTGGATTCACACCTATGGCAACCTACCCATGGCGCTTTTTGGAGGTGCCCTTGAGTCTTCAAAGCTGCTGCAAAACCATATTACAGTAGTTGAATGGCAGCAACGACTTTTTAATCAGATATAATCAGATGTGACGTACAAATGAGGAGATGTCAAATTGTCAAGGAGTCTTTCGCGCCTGAACAAAACAAATCCAAGAAAACCTTAGTCTGAAAATCTTTTCTGGTTCGAGGAACTGTTCAGGGGCCCTTCTTGGTGTGGCCCTCCAGAGGACTCACTCAGCCTTTGCTCCGCCCAAGATCGACCTCCTTTAGATTCCTTTAGGTTTACCGGCCATGGCTCAAAAACGCGATTGATAATGAGGTGACGCCACCAATGCTTCGCAACGTCCGGTGGACCCCCGTGATTGGTGTGTCCATGGTGGCCGAACTGCGACTTCGAGGTTCCCTGCCCTGCCAACTTGCGAAACTTCTGACAGGTAAGCATCAAAGCATTTGAATCGCCTGATCTGCCATAGGTGTATCCTCAGTATTGCGACCATCCCAATAACAAAAGTAGGATTCCTTGTGACCCATCTGGCTGCTTATATCCCCATCCTCATTTCATCTATGGTTGAGGTACCGTGCAAAAGACTGGTTATTTTACCTGGTAATTTATCATGTGCGGCAAAAGACTCAAGCATTGAGCTACCCCTCCAAGGTTTCCCCACTTTGGGAGGTGGGATTGCATCTATATCTACATTTGGTGTCTGGATGTGTCTAGCTATAACATGCCATAACCACCCAATAATTATTTGAAAATCCAATTAATTCATATGTATTCGTGCATTACATGTTAATCATGTTACTAACCCCTCTGTTGTTGGTTATATGGCCATACATTTCGTGATTAGTTCGAAATCCCCATTCATATTACGTGGTGTCCCTATTGAACAAATCACATTATTATGCGTTAATAATGCTTTAATACAACCTTAATTAATCTGAATTTCTGTGGAATTCAAAACACATGTTTATCTTCTTGGAGTGCAGTTGGGGTTATTAGTGGGTCTTACTATTGTAAAGACCTCCAAAAGTTGGGATATAAACCCCTGCAACTATGGTGATATAACCACTTGTTAGTGGAACTGCACCCCCAAATTTGTTGCATATCTCCACTTGACCTTATCCCAAAACTCGTCAAACATCCCCAGCACGTCCCGCATGACACCTCGTCCGGACTTCGGACGAAGGACACCGACGTTGTCGCGGCGCTTCTCTGCGCCTGGCACGAGCCCGGAGCAGGGCTGGGATGGGTAGCTTATCAGCTCTAAAATCGCCGCTGAAAATGGGATGGGTAGTTTGTCAAGTTCAAAATCGCCGCTGAAAATTGGGTTTGTCGGAAATTGGGGTGATATAGTCCCCAAAAAAAAACATTTCACATCATTATATAATTTAACATATTTGAAATCATGGCGGGAAATGATGATAAGCCATTCATATTGATCAGGGGATATTGGGGGTAGCCCATTTTCATAGCGGATGGAACCCCAAAAATCCAAGAGTATAGTGACCCAATCAGAATCGTCCAAGAGGAGAGGACAAAAAAAATGAGAAACAGTTCAAGTTGAGAAAATAATACGAGACAGAGTGCTGAAATACCCAACATATATCAACATTTGTTTTAACCCAACATATGTGTACACACATATATATATATATATATATATATATCAACATTTTTGTTTATTCCGTACGGGAAGATATAAGCAAGACGTGCCATGGGAACAGCACATCCAATGCATCTTTCTCTTGATGAAGGGCACCTATGATTGATTGCAGGTAGCACGGCTTCGACCACTGCTACATAAAATTTGTAGTCAACCCTTGAGATATAGCAACCCCCAGTCATAGATAGACAAGTTGGAAACCTGGAAATGGTGGGGGACACATCCCCCAATTCACATCCTGCAATCCAACTCTTTCGCATCTTTTTGAACCCCTGATATCTTGCTCACCAAACAGATTGAACCGTGAAACAAAGGGAGAATGGGTAGCGAATTCCTGCACCACCTTTCCACCACCTTTCCACCACCTTTCCACCACCTTTCCACCACCCTTCCACCACCTTTCCACCACCTTTCCACCACCTTTCCACCACCTTTCCACCTTTTGAGAGAGAAAAACGTAATGCTACGCGCTGAATAAAACTCATCGCCATCTACTACCACTACAGCTACTGTTTTGTGGTTTCAACATGTCTCAACCCATCCTCCAAGTCATATTGGTTGCTGAGCGAATCATCCTGGGATGGAAAAACCATGAGGCAACCATCCTGTAGCATCTAGCTACTCTGGGTACATCTTGGATGCTCTTTGCTGGCTACATCAGGGCTAATGACTCATATATTTATATAACGAGCATGATTGAATCTTATCATCATTGACTATATAAGGAAATGTCATAATTATATTTTTGTTGGGACTCATTCATCATATACAATCACATATGTTATATTATGTTATGTTATAGTATTTGATATATATATATATATATTACCCTTTGGCTATTTAACATAGCCATTGAAAATCAATATCTTTACTAGGTAAATAATCATAAATCATCTATTTTCATGGGCCATTTCCAATATTTATTAATAGCTACGTGAAAAATCACCAGAGGCCATATACCCTCTGGTAATTTAACATAGCTATAGAAAATCACAATTTTTAATGGGAAAATCCACTATTAATGGCCATTTTCAATAGCTACGTTAAATTACCAGAGGGTACTCCCGCAGAAAAATCCAACATTTTGCCAACTTCCGGCGCCTGGGCGACTGTCGACGCCACGGCGACTGGCCCCGCCTCGGGAAACCGTCGACGAGACAGTCTCGACCGATGTCCGAAGGTCGCGGGGATTTTTTGAGTGCTTTGTTATGGTGATTTACTGGTGGTTTAATGGGATCTAATTGATCTAATGGGATTTAATGGGATTTAATGGGATTTATCGTGATTTAGCCTCTGGTAAAACAGAACTATGGAAAATCACCATGCTGTTAATGTGTAAATTCACTATATATCAACCATGTTCAATAGCTATGTTTGTTTACCAGAGGGTATGGATCATTGATGGAAATTGAGTCTGTTACCATGATTCATGATCATTTATGGAAATTATTGGAAATGGATCATTTATGGATCATTGATGGTTAATTACAATAATTTAAAATTCACGGAGCTGAAGTAAAACCTACATTGGGACAATTCCCCTTACTAACTATCATTCCAGCGCGGTCGTAGTGAGGTCTTGGTAATTTACCATCTACCCAGATGATTTACCTCAAAATGATTTACCAAGATTTACTATACTGTTGATGAATGGAATGTTAAATACTGTTGATGAATGGAATGTTAAATTATCATTGAATTTGGTTGATTTATGGAGTTCACTCATGGAGGTTCGGGAGTTAAAACCAAATCAACCTCACAAAAAAATATAAGACTATAATACATAGCCATAGAAAATCCACGTTCTTTTGGAGGTAAAATCATCGAACCATGTTTGGGCCACGGCTTCCATAGTAGAGAGTATGTCTGAAATGACCAAGGGTTGTATGATATTATACGAGTTATAAATATTATACGAGTTATAATGAAATATTGAAATATGTCTAAAGTGCCCCCAGCAAAGAAAACTAGATCAAATTACAGCTGTGGGGTTGAAAATATGGGGATCTGTGCCGAGCCTTGAAGTTGGGGCGACTCCCAAAAAAACCAAGCATGAAAAACGGGTGGAGCTTCATACCCTGCAACTTGCAGAGTTTGGTATGATGAGATGATCAAATCTATCATAGTATGAGAGTTGCAATCCATTGGAGATGGACATGAAAAATGAGACAAGTTAGGATTGAAGGAAAGTCATCATGCCAAGCATCAGAGGGTGACTTTCTTTCAAACATGGTTTAGCAATCATCAGGATATATCCACAAATATCAGGAATATCTTCCAAATATGTTCGCAACCAAGGGCTTAAGAATACCAGTTGACCTACCGAGAGAGCGGGAAGCTTTTGACATCTGAAAACCACGGTCCAATCACCGAGGAAAAGTGATGCTGAACCCTGCACAATGGGGAAGTCATGGGATATCGTTGTAAGGAAGTGTTCGAAGGTCTAGGCGTTCATGGCTCATCTCCGAAAGTTTTAGCAAAGCAAGTTAGAGTATGTATATTTACGCGTATACATATCAACTCAATATCATATAAAATATATTAAATTAATAGTAATTATTATTTTTTCATAAATTCCAAAAACAATTATTCAAACTCATTTTCCTGCATTCAGGAACCATTCATCAAAGTTTAGCCACCATAGCCCAACGCGGGAAACATCCTTTTTGTCGCTGTGAAGAGATCCCGACTGCGATGAATTTTCTGTTCATCGAAAGCTGCATTTCTGAGGCATACCCCGTGTCCTGGAATCATCCAGAGCTTTTCATGCTCAGGAAAACATGGAAAAACAACATGGTTTCAGCTCAGTGTAGTCATCAACACTGGAATCATGACTACGAGTTGCGATAATTCAGGACACACATGAGATATGTTTCGTATAATGAATGTCAAACACCTGAGCAACATTCTTTACATTACAAATCTGGCGCAGGACGGCTTCTTGCAAAATGTATTTTTTTTTAATACAAGCCAGTAAAAAATATGTTCGACGACTTTGTGATAGTTGTCCCAGGTGGAGAACTGGTACATTTTTTCTTCACGCCCCAAGATGCAACAAGTGGCATACTCCAGTGATGTAAACGAATAGTTTTGCTACCGAAAATCTCCGGTTTTAATAGGTCAACCATCTATAATTGGTGGATTCTCGTGGATTTTCCAGGTATGTCAGTTGACCGGATGGTAGACAGGTTCTGAATCCCAGGCCACGGCTCAAGGATCTACCGCAACACCCTTAAATGGTGTCCAGCACTACAGGAAGGGCCCCCCCAAAGATGTTGGTTGGTTTCTGTTGGTTTATGTCAATGTCACCAGAAATTTCTATCAACCATTAATTGGAATCCAAAGGAATCCAACCGATATTGTACTTCTAAACCAACAGAAAACTATCGTTTGGGCACCCATGCAGGCCCCTTCCTGTAGCATCTGTAGCATCTGTAGCATCTGTAGCTATAGATATTCCAATTGTTCTTGAACTGCAGAGCTGTCTCCACCATAGGCCGCATGACCCCAGGTGACCACCGATCCATTCCGCAGGATTGCAACAAAGGCCCGATGCGAGGCGTGCACGAGACGCACGTCGATGAGCTGATGTTGGACCTGAGAACTATCGCCACCGCGGTCCTGAAGTCGGATTCAGAAACCCAAGGGGACCCGTTGCCCGTTGCGGAAACGAAGCTTCCGGTGAACTTTGTTCGAATTTGCGAAGAAAATGGATGAAAACTAGATGAAAATGGTTCGTTTTTCTAGATGATTTACCATGATTATACCTTAATCCTTGGGGGAACTGTTCTTAGCTATGATAGTTGACAGGGTATCACACAACGATTTTCCCATTGGATTCCCTATTTTTGCCATGGTCACACGGAATCAATGCGGCCCCTGCTTATCTACCAAGTGGGCCCTCCGTTGACGATTAATATAGCTAAGTTGGTGGCTAAATAACTCCAATTTCACCGTGGAATATGATACTTATATAAACTTCTATAACTTATAACATCTTAAAACATCTTGTAGCGATAGTATTCATGGGGTTGGTAATGTTTATAACCCGACGTTCACATGACTGCGGGGCCCCAAAAGTGTAGAAAATCACTGACTCGGCCACTCCAAGGTTCCGGATTGCCCCAAGTCACTATGAATCCATCTGCTCTCAGTGCAGCGAATGCACCTTCCGTGGCATGCACCTGCTGAACCTTCACTAGCTGATCTCGGACGTGTGAACTGTCACCACCGGAATCGCGGGAACCCCAAGTGACAACAGAACCACCTTCCAGGACAGCAGCGAATGAATCGCCTGAGGCCTTAATTTGCTGCACTTCCTGCAGCTGATGCTGGACTTGAGAGCTATCTCCGCCACAATCTCGATCGCCCCAAGTAACTACAGATCCATCTGCCAGGAGGGCAGCAAAGGCACTATTTGTGGTTGATATCTCTTGGACATTTGTCAACTGACCCTGAACACAGGAACTATCCCCCCCGAAGGCTGGATAGCCCCATGTCACAACCGAGCCGTCTCCAAGGATGGCGGCAAAGGCCATTGAGCCCTGCATTCGCTGCACATTCTTCAGCTCATCTTTCACTTCAGAGCTGTCTCCACCGAAAAATGGAGGGCCACATGACACCACCGATCCATCACTCAAGATCGCAGCAAACGCTGCACGGGATCCCTGAACCAGCCGCACATTCCGCAAGTTGCCTTGGACCTGTGAACTGTCGCCGCCCACATCGGGATCACCCCAGGTCACTACTGATCCATCTGTCAAGATTGCGGCAAATGCGCCTCCTGTCGCTTGAATGTCCCGCACATTTTTCAGATTCACATTGGAGGAATCACCACCGAACTCCGAGTTGCCCCAGGTCACCACTGAACCATCTGCCAGCACGGCAGCAAAGGCGCGGTCCGAGGCCTGAAGTTGTTGAATCTTCAGCAACTGATCTTGAACTGCGGAGCTATCACCACCACAGTCGGGATCACCCCAGGTCACCAGCTTTCCACCGCCATTGCACCAGATCGCAAAGGCTCTGGCAGAGGCCATCACTGAAACTTCCAGGACGATGGCTGTCAAGTTGTCTCCATCTTTAATCCCTGCAGCCTGTAGGGACTCCTTAGGATCAGTCAAGACATGGCCATTTTCGGTGACCAGCCGGAGGAATCCCTGGTTGAAAGACTGCTTGGCCAAACTCCTCAAGTCGCCGACTTTGGAGGACGCTTCAAGGGAAAAGTGTTCAGCGCGGCCACTGGGCAAAGTGACATTGACTTGAATCATCGAACAAAACAAGTTGTCAATCCAAAAAATGTTGTTCAACATAAAGTATTTTGAGCCAAACTTCATTCCGAGTGTATCCATGTTATTTTTGTTGGCTTCGTGCTGTCCATCCGAAACACTTTTAGTCTCTGAGATACGATGAGATAACTCAAGTATTTGGGTCGACCCTTTACATTGTTTACGTGTATCTAGTGTATCCCATTTTGCTACATACACCTTTGATCGTCTTTGTACCAGGGCTGAACGCTTTTCAGGTTTGTTCTTGTTGCATCTCTCCTATACATGGCTATAAACATGATCCATCGATATCATTATCCTGGAAAACAAGCAACCTTTAGCTATAGCTAACAAGCAGACGCATCACGCCATACAGTTTGACAGGACCTTGAAAAAAACACCAACGGTCACCAACATCATGCAGCATCTCGACCCCAAAATGGCGAATCCAATGCAAAAAAATGCAAAAAACACCCGATTTTCAGACAGCATCCATCTATGCATCTCTGTCTAAAAGACAACAGTTGTGAAATGCTATGGTATAAATTGGTATAAATATTTGTGACGTGACATGAAAAAGCTGCTTGTACTCAATGATGCCCCCAAAACTGTGTGTTTGCTGCTTGCGAATGTGCCACATACTTTCGATTAAACCCATGAAAAGATCACGCGAAGGGCCCAAAAGATCAGAACTGCTATGACCTTTGGATATGTGATGCATTTGCAGTTTTTAAATGTATAGGAACTTTGGATAGATAGATAGATAGAGATATATATATATATATAAGAACCCACTGCCTGAGATATGTCATGGGATAGTTCAATGGTTTTTAAAAGCCTTTTTGCGCCCTGACAGCTGGGATACTCCCCTTCCCCACTCCACTTGTGACCATGGTTTTGCTCAAGCTGGATAGAAAATCCCAGCCAGGTATACCAGTTCTTGATGGTAGACTGATCTTTTTCTTGGTTGAGAACATGGTTCTTTGAATGAAAAACCTATTTCAGGTTAAGTCCATCTTTAAAGACAAAAAACAACACATTTTAGATGACGGTGTATGAAACCAATTTAAGTTGTTTGACATATGCATCTTTAAAACAACACTATTTTGATGGTTTATCCCGAACACATCACGTCAAATCTCTGGGTTCTCCCACAAGCGCCATGGCCAAAATTCAACGCTGGCTGGAGCCCCAAAATTTGCTGCGGATGTTCCCAGCTAAACACCTGGAACAAAAGCGTGGATTGTAAATTCACGGAATGAGTCAGTTTATAAATTATATAGATATACATGGATATCTATAGATTTATCATTCATGGATGAACTACCTGGTAGGTTTGTAAATTCTATAAGTGTGATAACCCCCATGAACTATCCAATTCTATAGACATATGGGGCTTTCCGGCTTGAGCCCCATATGTCTACCAGTCGTCCAAAAACCTGATGGAATGATAGTTGAATGGTAAGTTGGGGATTAATGTCAACCCCGGATTAATAAACCATGGTTTAAAAAATTAGGGGGGTTCTCCTCCAGTAGTCATCTGATACTTCAATGTTACCCTCCCAATTAAACAGCCCAGGGGGTTATTCATCCAGGATTGACATTGGGGATGAATGATGAATGGAAAACCTATCCTTAAAGTTGTGGGTTTATATTTCTTCAATCGGTAATCGCGCAGTTTTTTATGTAATCCAATTCATGGATGGTGATTCCGATATGTTGGACAGATTCGGTAACCGTGCAACCGTGTAACCCCCAGAAAAAAAGGAAAACTCGCAACTAGCAGGAGTGTATTTCTCGCTGCTCAGATGGATTGGTTCCATGGTTTTGATACTGGATAATTCACAAACAAATATATGGAGGTTTCCTAAAATAGGGGTACCCCCAGTTCTCATCCATTTAAGTGGGATTTACCATCCAGCGAGCTTGGGGGTACCCTCATTTATGGAAAAATGGAAACTCCCATATGAATATTACCCTCTGGTAAACTAACATAACTATGGAAAATCACCATTTTCAATGGAAAAATCCACTATAAATGGTCATTTTCAGTAGCTATGTTAGTTTACCAGAGGGTAGGTTTTAGGATGCGTGTAATCAATTGGATAATCAAGGCTGATCATCATCCCAAATCGGCGACTCTCCGTAGAGGTCAGTTTTCCACGCTCAACGACGCACGCTCTCCGTGCAGGTCAGTTCATGCGAGTTCCAAACTCGCTTGGTTGATACCTCAGATGCATATCACGTGAGAAGCAGCCAGTGCTGGAAAGAAATGAGAGTATTTGTTCAAAATTGGAATATGTCCGAACATGTATGACTGGTTAGTGGATGTTAGTGGTATATCTACCCCTCTGAAAAATATGAAAGTCAGTTTTTTTGTCACTTTGTCGATGATTGCGAGTCTCGCAGTGACTGAAGCCCGCCTTTGCTTGCTTCATTCACAATATGAACAATCTACCCCATTTTTGGGGTCCATGGCTTGGTGAGATTTTGAATAGTCGAACCACCTGAACGTAGATACTGCCACAGCGCGTTTGATGTCCTGGGACCATCAACTAACACTGGGCGCATGTTGATTGCAAAGATGGGCTTTGCATACCCATACTCCCGGAGAGCACTCATTTTGAGAAACTGGTATTTACCGTCATAACCAGAATTCTGTAACCACCATCTTAACATTTTAAGCCAAACATGAGTCTGTTGTCCCAAACGCAAATTGGCTGTGTCCGCACGTACACATTGATCCCTCAGTAGCCACTGACCCGGAAACCTGACGGGGACTTGCGTACCAGTCAGCAAGCTAAAGTCAATGTACAACTCAACAATACTTATATGTGACCCGGTAGTCCAAGCAAGCCTCTCCCACCATGATTTGACACGCAGTGCAAAAGTCTTGCCATACGGGCAACCTTCAAGCAAATCATCGCCCGGAGCACTGACAGCTTCAAAGGGACCATGCAAGTCCCACATGCTTTCAAAGGAAGGTTGTGCAATCACAGGTTTATCAACACGCTTGAGTGCAAAAAACCTATCATGCATTTCACACAAAAAATTGTGGTACTCGCCAATAGCTGCCGCTGTCTGCTTCTTACGTTCCAGAAAGCCCTCCATCCTTTGCCAGAGCGAAAAGTTATCAGCAGCAACTGATTTACGCGCTTCTAAATCAGCAATCCCATTGAAAAAAGCCAGCCTACGTTCAAGGGCATCACTGACATCTTGCCATTTCACATGTGCTTTGACTTTGGTTATGGAAATGCCTACCCCATGTCTCTGCTTTATGTGCCAAATTATAGGATCCCACAAGTCAGCATGGCTATGTGCAACAGGTTGCATACCATTGGCACACTCCTGCAAAATCCTGTAGACTTCATCGACTACTGCAGAACAATCTGTATGCAGGTGAACATGCCAAAAGGACTGTAAAGCAAGTAGCACTGCATAAACTTCGGCACGATATGCTGAATGGTCAAACGTTGGCATTAGTGACCTCTGCACAAGTTCCCACTCATAGTTTCCTTTGACTCTGATGACTGCCGCGCCCGCAAGTGCGCATTCCCAATCCCTGTTGCAAAAACAAGAACCGTCAGTAAACACATCCACTACAGTTCTATGCGCAGGCAAGGTGGTGGAAATTTCAGTCTGCAGAGTGTTCTGTCTCAGTTGCACCGCATCACAGTCATCTGGAACAATTCCAAAATGTGTGACAGCAAGAGGTTGGGTCTTGAGCCAAAGCACGGTATCTTTGTATTTACTTCGCAAGTCATGTAAACCATTGCAGTGAAAAACTCTATGGTCTTTACCGTCAACACAGTCACAAAAGGGGCAATTGGCATCGCAATCTGTGTAATGAGACAATGCATCCAGCGTGACATTCTTTCCACTTGCAATAGCTGTGAGAAGGCCTTGGTGTTGTGGTCCTCGCTTATGGACTAACCGCCGAAAGGCTTTTGCAGAAACATGCTCCACATCAAATCCTTTTCTCTTGATTCTGCTGGGCGCAGTGTTTTCCCACGCCTTGTCCAGACATTGGTAAACATACGTCAGTGAGTTTGAGACCCAGTTGCACACAATTCCACATTCATGCCGCATGTTGCCATCTTCGACACAAGTCCAACCCATATCCAGCAATGCACATCGAAACTGTGCAGCCAGGCCAGCTACACGTTTACCAACTCTTTTTGTAATGCGCACGAGAAACTGGGCTTTTCTTGCTGGAAACACATGGAAGAATCTGCGAAAAAATTTCAGCCTACGTCTCATTAAACGTACTTGGGGGTCAACAGTAATACCTGTAACGCTTGTTGCAAGCAAAGTGTTGGCACCAGATTTGTAGAGACCCATCGTGGCAGCAATCGCACAACGCAGACTATGGAACTGTTTGTTCGTGTACCTCCCAAGTTCAGAACCAAATGCAACTGTTCCAACCCCAACTGCAGTACACATGCGCCCCAAAAAAGGCTTGGGGATCTTCTTGATTTTCACTCGTTGGAGCACCCGCAAGGACTTCTTCAACCTTTCATTACTGGTTTTCTTACGTAGTTTTTTGGTGTAGGCAACATCACATCCAAGATCCTTTGCTCCCTGGACGACCTGCAGTTGTTCACCATTCATAGTGACATCTTTGAGTTGTTTGCGCAAATTGGTGGACGTGGCCCAAGTCCAGGATTTGGCTGGTGAAAGGCGCATTCCTAGCATAGACACCAACTCTTCCAATCTCGCAAGTACATTTTTGAGCACACCAACCGTTTGAGTGATCACTGCCCAGTTGTCGGCAAACATTGACACCTGCACTTCATCGCTCACTTTCTGCAACACGTCGGAGGCCAAAATAGTCAACGCAACCATGCATGTGACACTCATGGCACAACCTTCTGGTACACCGTTGGAGCTAGAAATAATGTCACCATATGAAAGTCAGTTGGGATTATGACATTCCCAATATATGGAAAGTCATAAAATTCATCTTCCAAACCACCAACCAGGTATGAATATATGATATCCATTGGTATTCAAAAAAAAAACATGTTGAAACATTGCCACTGTGGAGTATTGCCACGTATACCATGGCATCCCTAATATTGATGATGATACCAAGCCCCCAACAAAGGGTGCAAGGTTGGAACACGTGAAACATGTTGAAGAGAAAACAATGTTCATCACTTGGGATCGTAGTCCCCAATATTATGTACAGCAACAAAGTTGAACATCAACAACAAGTTAAAGTAGACACAAATCAGTTCAGAATAGTTATGTTGTATTTGGATGTATTCGGATTGGTTTCCATCTGTTGATGGTTACCCTCTGGGAAAAGACACTTACAATTGTCCCATAAAAGCCTCTTTTGATAGGGGACTACCCGTTGCAGTGCTTTCTTTACACACCCATTATCCATGAATGTTGATATGAAATACACATTTAAAAGGAAAAAACGTTAAAATCATTGCATCCATATAACCCCATTATATATATATATATATTCATTCACCCAACAAAACCCATGCAATCCCTAGACAATCCCCATCAAGTCCCTCAAGTCCCCAGAATCCGTTGAAATTTCCATTTTCATCTACCCTCTGGTAAGCATACAAAAAACTATGGGAAATCACCATCTTTAATGGGTAAATCAACGAACTAAATGGGCCATGTTCAATATAAATCATCATTTTCCCATGGTTGTCCCATAGTTTTCCCACCATTTCCCATGGTTTCCCCAAGGGTATCTCCTCAAACCAAGGCACCATAATAGCCCCACTCTTTGGGCTGCTTCATCTCGATCTATGCAGATGGCATTAAACAGAGTCATCAAGGAATAAGTTCCACAAAAAATAGAAATGGGGACACCGAAGAAATCAAATAAATGGTGGTTTCCTGAAATCGGGGTACCCCCAAATCATCAATTTTAGTGGGATTTTCCATGAAATAAACCATCCAGCTATTGGGTTACCCCCATTTATGGAAACCCCCAAATGATGGTTGATGATGTTTGGCTGATGATGCTGAATTAGTTGGGCTTCCCAATGCGACACACATTGACAAAGGTGGTACCATCCAAGACAGGAGGGTTGATAGTCCATAGCCACCCATAGCCACTCATAGCAAGTCAGGTGATGAGGTTAGAACCGACATGGAGAGATGGTTAGCAATTGAGCGTAACCACCAGCCCACCAGCCAGCATAATGGGGTCGTTGACCGCAAAAGCCGTGCTCAGCAGAAACTGAACATGATCAATGAAACACTATCAACAGGATAATTCATATCAGAAGTTGGATAAAAATAACATAGGATTGGATAAATTTAAATAAATCACAAGACTACTATAAGTTACTATTGGATGAATTGAACATCTTCATCCAGTCTTACGAATGAAAATGAAATACTGTGGGATAACCATGGGAAATCTATTGCTGAAATCTCCTCGTGTTTGTTGCTGAAATATCCATTGCTGGCTTAGTGAAACACTACAATTGGATAATTGGAGAGGTAAGTTGGACAACTACATCAGGATTCATGGTGTGTATCTATGGAACCAAAGAAGAGATGAACATTTGATGAAATCCTGCATGTTTTTGCAGCTTACTAATGCTAACCCTCTAGTAAACATACAAAAAGCTATGGAAAATCAACATTTTGAATAGGTAGATCATCGAACTAAATGGTCCATTTTCATCCATTTTCCATAGCAAACTGTTACAGTAGTTGACTGGAGGTTACCGGAAATACTTCACTTGATGACCCGGGACCGGCCTTGATCTGCATGCTGTTGCGCGGTCGATCAAAGTTCATGTCCTGCCCGGAGAAGTGCTGGGGATTCCTGGGTTGGTGGCCTAGGGGGACATCTTGGCCGGAAACCACTGGTAAAACCGCCAAATGAATGTATGCAACTTGCTGGGGTTTTCCTGCATGACGCCAATTCTGGAAGTGGGATATTGAAATGTTCCAATCAGGACACCAATATCACTCTTGTAGAGATAGTTTTCCCCGTTTAGACTTGTGGCTGTGGCGTATTCACCGATGAATGCTGGATTGAAACTGGGGGTAATATGTTGGTTTCCTACAATCTTGGGAACCCAATAGCTGGATGGTTTATTTCATGGAAAATCCTAGTAACATGGATGATTTGGGGTTATCCGCTTATTCCCATTTCAGGAAACCTCCAGAACTCCACCTACAAATACTGTTGGGTGATTGATGGTCACAATATTCAACACAGAAACAGCGTTTCGCATGGATCTTTCGAAAACCAGTAGAAGTCCCACATGGTGGTCGAGCCAATTGGACCGCCTCTAACGGCCTCTGGTAATTTCTTACACTTTGCGAACTGGAAAATGGACCATTTATGACCATAACTATGGAAAATAAAAATGTTTAATGGGAAACCTCACTATAAATGGCCATGTTCAATGGCTATGTTTGTTTACCATTCATATAGTTCGATGATGTGCAAGATCTTGGACATAATGCTTTTACATAGCTACTGTATGCTAAATTAGATATGGTAAGATATGTTCCGGTTTGCTATTGGTGGTGATGTTCCAGTTCGCAAACTGTAGCTGATCCCAAGCTGCACATCCCTGAAAAATGGGCAAAGTTGGAAGAAACATATTCCAGGATGCAAAACTAGTTGGCATAGTTGAAACCAATCAATCCTCAGTTGGTTCATGATCCAATGTTATTTAATGTTATTTATAGATATTTATAGTTGTTGATTCCTCCCTGATGTGTTGGAAAAGATTGTGCATCACAGCAGCTCAGTTTGCTCAGAATGACGCAGAACTTGGACGATTCCTGAGTTTTCCGAAATGACGCTAGCATAGAAAAATACATGGAGGTGTCCCAAAATAGTGAAGTACCTCCAAATCATCCATTTTAGATTGGGACTTTCCAATATAAACTATCCATTTTTGGGTACCACCATTTATGGAACCCCCATATGCCCATAAACGGTTGGATGTATATGAACCCTCCATCTCCACCCCTTCTCCTCTTGAAAGGAAACGCCGCCCTCTTTCGATTGGTGCCAGGGTACGGCCTCAGTTTCTGGTGGAGTTTTGGAGCGAAAATCGAAGAAAAATCGGAATGGAACGTAGTAATATTCCCTATGGATCCAAACACTGTCTGAGAAGGTACTTAACCCTCCAAATCATACCCCAAACACTTCCTAAGAAGGTACTTGGATCCATAGGGATTATTTTTGTTCTTTTTGATAATAGGCCTGGCATGCCATGTTGCACTGGGATTGGGTGGAGGCCTTCACCTCACACTGATTTTTAGACGCCTTGATTTTTCCCACAACAAGTGAGTGACGTAAATGCAGGAAAACCCTTCCTTGCTGTGGAAATATGACTCTTGTTACTGCCAAGCAGGGACTGAAAATGCATTCCCTGAAAAGTAATGACGATTCCGTACCTACATTGCAACATACCTAAACGCAAGAATATATAGTCTATATTAATCTGTATGTAATATGTGTCAGTGTCAACTGAAAATGTCACACCAAATAAGGTGGAAAACAAAACATTAAAACATAGGTTGAACCACCAACCAAGAATGCAACCTCCCCAACTTTATCAGGAGCAAATGTTGGATCTGCAGCAGTTTTCTTTGCGGCAAGCGAGCGCGTCACTGATTTGCGTCTGGGAAAGCCTTATGGACCTGGGTGATCAGGTGCTGCAGGGACAGCCAGAGATCGATTGTAGATTGAACCACGCATATTTGGGGGGATGTAGCCAGCAACGAAAAGATACAAAAAACAGATTGAACTTGAAAAGCTGGGGATACTGCAAACAAAATGGGAATTAACGAGGTTGAATTGCGATCATGGGGGGAACATCATCACCAAAATTGGAAATCAAATGCGTAAAAAACAACGAAGGTTGGATGTCGTCAACATCATTTAAGTACCAAAATTGGCAGTGCGAGCGTGTAGCCAAAGATGGGCCTGAGCGGAAACTTGGATTCCACGGACCAAGTTGTCTCAAACATTGTAAATCACTGCCATCAATACCAAGTGGTGAAGTAGAAGAATCAACTTAATACATCTTGATACTATAAATAACTGGTGAAGTAGAATCAGTAAAATAAATTGACGAATATTATGTAAATTTAAAAAATAATCAATACCACTATGATCAAAATTGAAAAACCATCTGAAGTGATCCACCGGAGCCACTTCTATTGGAATAAATATTCATGATCCATTTCATGTATATTATACATGTTTCTTGTTCTTGATTTATAGCGCTGCAAACGTGTCTTTATGTTTCAAGTCCTGGAGATGTAGGAGACATGGATTTTCTTTACTGATTTGGTCACCTGTTGCAATTGCCAAAACGCATGTTGCTTTCATGTGACATAGCTCTTCATTGCTTGGCAAGATCTCATCTGCCAAAAATGCGACATAGCTCTTGAATGATCGCTAGTGGTTTTAAAGACAAAAATAATCTTTCATACCCTCTGGTAATTTAACATAGTGATTGAACATGGCACCTTTATAGTTGATTTACCTATTAAAAATTGTGATTTTCCATAACCATGTTAGTTTACCAGAGGGTAATTGTCGACATTAGTAGCGTTTTGGATTACATTTTTCAGAGGCGAGAACTGGCCCAGTTCGTCTTGAATGATGATGCAACAAAGATTTGTTCTTCGACCTTCGCATTGCAAATCTTAGATACTAACAACAAAGAAAAGGTGGTGAGAATGGTATATCTCCATGTACAGGAAGTGGTAACTATACTAAACAAACCATCCAGTTCGTTTCTCCAAATATCCCAATAATATCATCAACTATAGATTGTAAATATAAATATATATATATATATAAATATCCTTACTGATGTTTGGCTATACCCCTGTGTTTTTTATGGGATTTCACATGAGTTAAGCCCATGTTTCTTGCAAAACAGCCAAGTGGCTGAGAGCCAAGGCTGGAAGACGATGTCATAGGTCGCATCCTCCCCACAATCAATGGAAATCTATGAATTTGGAAGGAACTATTGTGGAATACAAACAGCTACTGCTTGGTGGTGTTGAGCCACTTTAACCCCTCTGAAAAATGATGGAGTTCGTCAATGGGAAGGATGACATCCCATATATGAAATGGAAAATAAAAGCATTGTTTGAAACCACCAACCAGGCTAGCTCCGATGGAGCCTCTTCAGGCACTCTTTGAGTGAGTTGCTTGCCGGAACGACGTTCCCAACGCAGGGATGGTCAAAAATCGCTAAGTCCACGGCGGGTTTTTGGGCACGCCGGGTGGGCTTGGCAACAAGAGGGGCACCCATGGTCAAGTTACATGGGATATCCCTAGATTTTGAATTTTGTTATGATTGTTATGGTAATCCTGCGAGCCGTGGGCCCGAGTCTTAACAGTAGTGCGGCTGTGTCAGCGGAACCTCGGGAGCTTGTCGCAACGCCATGGACAATCTTCTTTGTGGACCTCCTGGTCTTACTATTTCTGATTCTACCCGTGCCCGTGTGGCTTCCCGCCTC